>Ga0114923_10000825_pt1 | contig 22309 bp, 18 predicted proteins | sample SumtaG_FD_89578 | JGI IMG/M metagenome (GOLD analysis project Ga0114923, IMG submission 89578) | Deep subsurface microbial communities from Indian Ocean to uncover new lineages of life (NeLLi) - Sumatra_00157 metaG | ecosystem: Environmental > Aquatic > Marine > Oceanic > Sediment | place: near...
CCATCCCAGTCGACTTCCTCCTGGCAATCCCTACAAACCTGGCCAAAAAATCTTCCCTCAAAAATCAGTCTTTGACCATGCTGTTGATGCTACCTGTGTTATCATGAAACAATACAACATCCCCTGGAATCAAATCTATGGCCACTACCATGTCCCTGGTTCTGGTGCAGAAGATCCAGGCAAAAAATTCTTAGAAACCTGGTTTATTCCTGAAGTTAAAAAGAAGTGCGGTTAAACCATGAATCAATTCCTACAACCCATCACCAACTTCATTAAATCTCACCCTAAACGCAGCCTTATCATCGCCCTTAGTTCCCTCATCATCATCGTCGCTCTTCTTTGGCCCTCCCCTCAACCTCCTGCCCCTGCCGATCAACTCTCTCCTCAACCCACCGCCGCTCCTGGATCTTTCCGCCAGCTCCTCGATCAACCCTTAGATGATACCGACACTACCGACCCAGACTCCACCGTTCCCCTTGATCCCTCACCCTCTCCAGCCTATTATCTTAACAAAATCCTCAGCCTAGAAAACGTCACTGGCTATTCCTGGCAAAGCCAAAGCCTTATCTACTCCACTCCCACCGGCATCTTTCTCGCCGGCTCCAATCAATCTCTCTTGGAAGCCTCGATCGACTTCATCACTTGGAGCGCCAATGGCCAAGCCGTCTATCAATCCAACGGCCAATGGTTTCACTTCAAAACCCCCTCTTCTTCACCTTCCCCCGTCTCTTTTACCGGCCTCCAACCCTTGATCAGCCCCTCTGGTCAATACCTTGCCACTCTTAACAACTCCAATATTGTCGTTCTCAACCTCGACTCCCTTACCCCCACCACCATCACCCTTGACTATCAACCTCAAACTCTTAAGTGGTCCATTACTTCCACTCATCTAGCTGTTGCCGGCACTGATCAAATCAGCCTTCTCACTCCTCAAGGTGACACCCTCACCTCTATTTCTCAATCTCCCTCCCATCAACTCCTCGCCATTTCTCCTACCGGCGATCAACTGATTTTAGCTGACTCTGATCAGCTTCAGCTCGTCCACTTCAATGATCCCGACAACCCCACCACTATTTCTTTCGATCCCGACTCAGACCTCTTAGCTCATTGGCTCAATCAAGGCCTTCTTGTCATTGAAACCACCGCTCCTGACGGCCTCGGTCGCCGCGCCGACGGTCTCTGGCAAATCAGTTCTGATGATCAAAAAACTCTTCTCACTACCAGTCTGCCTATCCCCAACAAGCTTAATAATAATATTACCCTTTATCCTAACCCCGACCAAACAATCATCCCTTTAGTCGAAAATCAAAAAACTCTTTGGATGATCAGTCTTAAACCCAACCAATTCCCCAGCTATACCGCCAAAGGCCTCTTCTTCCTGCCTATCACCCCTTACGGATTCTAATCAACCCCATCTTCCCTCTCTAATCCTTCTTCTGCTAAGATAGTCTCATGTCCTTCGAGCCTGCCTCACCCATTTCTATTATTACCTGTAAACACTGCCAGGGAGCTGGCTGTCAACAATGCGATCAGCATGGCATCTACGCCCTCCAAGACAATCAACCGATTGTTTTTAATCTGCCTGACTTCATTGATCTTAAAGCCCGTCGCTGGCTTAAAAAACTTCTTTGGCTCAAAAGAACCATTCTCCTTCTTACTGCTTCTGCTCTTATCATTTTCGCCTGGACAGTCTTAGCTTAAATATGCTCAACGCTACTGACATCTCACCAGCCTTTTCTCCCGCCTCTCTTCAGCTTCTAGCCGACGCCCTTCTTTTAGCTGCCAAGCAGGCTCAAGCCCAAGCTAGTCCCGATCATCTGCTTCAAACCCTTAACCGCCATCCTCAAATCAAGCCTCTTCTCACCAACCTTGGCCGCACCGAACTCCCTCTTAAAACTCACAAAACCCCCTCCTCCAGCAAAAAACTCGATAAAGTCAGCCTCAGCCAAAAACTCAAGCAGATTATCTATCAAGCTTACGCTGAATCACTCGTTGCTAATCACCCTCAAGTCGCCCTCGCTCACTTTCTCGTTCCCCTTAACGACTATCTGGCCGAGCCCTTTGACAAAAAAGATCTCCGCCAAGCCATTCTCACCACCACTCTCGCCACCGACAAAACCAAAGCCCGTCAAACTTCCACTCCCACCCTCCAACACTTCTCTGAAAATCTAACCCAAAAAGCTCAAGCCGGCCAGCTTGACGCGGTTATCGGTCGCGAGAAAGAAATTGCTCAACTTATCCGCATCCTCGCCCGCCGCACCAAATCCAATGCTATCCTGGTTGGCGATCCTGGTGTTGGCAAAACCGCCATTGTTGAAGGCTTAGCCTTAAAAATTATCAAAAACGAGGTCCCCAAACTCCTAAAAAACATCCAAATCTTCTCCCTTAACCTCACCACCTTACTGGCTGGCGCCTCCTATCAAGGCGAACTCGAAGACCGCCTCCAAAAACTTATTAAAGAAGTTAAACGTCATGGCAACATCATTGTCTTTATCGATGAAATCCATATGATCATGGGCGCTGGCGGCGCTGCTGGCGCCATGACTGCTGCCAACATCTTAAAGCCCGCTCTTGCCCGCGGTGATCTCAACATTATTGGTGCCACCACCCAAGATGAATACCGTAAACACATTGAAAAGGACTCTGCTTTAGAACGTCGCTTTGAACCCGTTAAGGTTGACGAACCCCCTCCTTCAGCCACTCTCAAAATCCTCATCAGCGTCGCCGAAAAACTTCAAAAACATCACGGCGTCACCATTGACAAACAAATCCTTCAAGCCGCCATCGATCTTTCCACCCGGTATATCCAAAATCGTTATCTACCTGACAAAGCCATTGACCTGCTTGATGAGGCTACCTCTGGCGCCAAAATTGCTGGCCGCCAGGCCATCACCCTCGAAGATCTTAAAAAAGTCCTTTCTCAAAGAACCGGTATCCCCATCACCTCCCTCACTCAGGAAGAATCTCTTAAGCTTCTCGGTTTAGAAAAACAACTCAAAACTCAAATCATCGGCCAGGATCAAGCCGTTAAGGCCGTCGCTGACGTCATCAAACGCTCTCGCGCCGGCCTCAAAGACCCCAACCGCCCCATTGGCTCTTTCCTTCTCTTGGGCCCTACCGGCGTTGGCAAAACCGAACTCGCCAAAGCCCTCGCCCGCACCGTCTATCAATCAGAAAAAGCCATGGTCAGGCTTGATATGTCCGAGTTCACCGAATCTCACACTGCTGACAAGCTCATTGGTGCTCCCCCTGGCTATATTGGCTATGAAGAAGGCGGCCAGCTTACCAATCCTATCCGTCACCACCCTTACTCCTTGATTCTGCTCGACGAACTTGAAAAAGCCCATCCCAAAGTCTTTGATATTTTCCTTCAGGTTTTAGAAGACGGTCGCCTGACCGACTCTCAAGGCCATACCGCTGACTTCAAAAACACCATTATCATCATGACTTCCAATATTGATGTTTCTCAGTTACTTGACCAACCTAAAGCCGCCACTCGACCCCAACTTATGAAAGCCTTATCTCACCAACTCCGCCCTGAGTTTTTAAACCGCATCGACGACATCATTCTTATGAACGAGCTCACTCTCAAAAACATCAAACAAATTGCTCGTCTTCAACTCAATCAAGTCATTAATCGCCTCAAGAAAAAAAACATCACCTTGCTCGTCCCTGACCCTACCCTAGAAAAACTGGCCCAGCTTGGCAATGTTAAAGAATTTGGCGCTCGGCCCCTTCGTCGCCTCATCCAAAACCACATCGAAGAACCCATTGCCGAACTTATCATTGCCGGCCAGCTTAAACCTGGCCAGTCTATCACCTGGCCAGCAGATAAAATTAATAAATCATAACTATGGCCTATCAAATTCTCACCTGTCCCAATTGCAACGGCACCGGCTGTTCTACCTGTAAAAACACCGGCAAGGTTAGGGTTGCCGAAGACCAACTTCAAAAACTCCAGCAAATGGTTAGTCAAGTCTCTCCCGCTCCTACCCCTCAACCTTCACCCTTAACTCCGCCCCAACCCTCCAGTCCCACTCCCAATAAGCTTCACTTCAACACCAATCTGGCCGGCATTATTGCTTTTTCTCTTCTCAGTATCATTACTGGCGCTGCCGCTGCCAGCTGGCACTTCCTCAAAACCCTCAAGCCTTTTTTCTCTGGCCTTATCATCCTTCTCAGTCTTGTTGGCACCCACCTTGCCTGGAAACAACCCTTCTTTCAACCTCAGGAACCCAACGACTTTCTTAAAGCAACTAAACCACCAGCCTAATGCTTCTTTCTCTTTTCCTATTTATCTTCTCTCTCACCCTTCTCTATCTCTCCTCTCATTCCCTCATCACCCACCTCGTTAAAACCTTCTATCGTCTCTCCCGCTCTCATGAAACCGCTGTTAATCTGCTTTTCTTTCTCCTTCTTCCTGGCATCTCTCTTCACGAGTTTTCCCACATTCTCACTGCTGAGCTCCTCCAGGTGTCTACCGGTCATCTTTCCCTTAAACCTCACTTTAAAAACAATCAACTCATGCTCGGCTCAGCCCAAATCGCTTCCACCGACCCCTTCCGTCTTACTTTAATCGGCACTGCCCCTTTCTTAACCGGCACTCTCACCCTCTACCTCATCCTCCGCCTCGGCCTCAATCTCAACCTTGCCAGCCTTACCCTCACTAATTTTCTCCCCCAAATTCTATCCTCCATCCAACAACTCTCTTTATTGCCTCTTCTAGGAATTTTTTACCTTCTCTTTTCTATTAGTAACACCATGTTCTCCTCTCCTTCTGACCTCCAAGCCGCTGGCTTGCCCATCGTCCTATTACTCATCATTCTAGGCACTTTCAAGCTCGCCAACCTTATTATCCCTCCCCTTATTCTCACCTCTCTTACTAACCTCTTTCTCCTTCTCGCCACCATCTTTACCCTCATCCTCATCCTTAATCTCCTTCTCCTCTTCCCCTTAAAGCTTCTTCAGTCAAAATCTTAAAGCCTAACTGTCAAACTAGCTCAAGATTTTAAATAATTATTTTGTTTCTAGCTCAGCTTCCAACTCTTCTTTAGTCTTTTCTCTAAATGCTTGTTTCTCTTCTTTAGTTAACTCAACTCCCCATGTTGGCAAAAAAGGCATCAATCGTTTAATTAAGCCCCAGTCTATTTTACTTGTCCTAGAACTCTCTTTAAGCATCTGCCCTGCTACTTCTACTGCCTGACCTTGTAATGCTCCTGCCTCCCCCCAAGGAATAGTTTGCGACTCAAACGCTTCCTTAGCTAAACCACCAGCCTTTTCTTCAATCGCATCAACCCTCTCAGTCAGTGTCACTTCCTCTACTCCCTTACTAACTTCTGCAGTTGATTCTCCATCTACCATCTTCCATCACCGCCTCTCTCATTTTTCTCTAAATTTTAATATAACTCCTTTATACTCCCTCCTAAAAGAAAAATCAATTTCCCTTCATTATTTTTTCTGTTAACATGAATGTATGGCTGATCTGCCCGATTCTGACCAAAAATCTCCCCCTCCACCCAAACCTGGTACTGCCTCTCCTCCGCCCCAGGAGCCTCCGTCAACTCCAACTGCCACCTCTGCCCCACCTGGCGGTAGTCCACCCAAACAACCACCTCAAGCCAGCACTGCTACTGAACCGCCTGACCCTTCAGAGTTTTTCAGTCAACTCAAACAACCTCCAATCATTGCTCCGACCGCCGATGTCTTGGGCAACCGCCGCCTCATCGATGTTTCTGATAAAGAACTCATCGAGGCCTTTAAAAAACATCCTCAATATATTCTCAAACGAGTTGGTTGGTCTCATAAAAAAGGTGGTCAGCGCCGCCGCCTTAACCGCTTAATTCAAAAAAACCGTCAACTCCAAAAAATCCTTGATCAAACCTTCTCCCAACCTCCTCCTGTAGATGAAAAAACTGCCGGTTTATTTTCTCAGCTCGACCAAATCCCCACTCTCTCCCCTACCGGTTGGCTGTCTGCCAATCGTCAACTCGCCCAACTCAAGCAAAAAGACAAATTTCCTGATGAAAATATCCTCAGTGTTTTCAAAAACGATCCCGTCAACACCCTCAAAGTCCTTCAGCAAGATCACTTCAGCCGCCAAAGAGACCGACTAGCTCAAGCCATTAACCGCCACCTCCAAACTGACCTTATTCTCCAAACCAAATGGCACCAAGTTCGCCAACAACTTCCTCTAAGGGCCGATAAACCTCAAAGGCTCGATCAACTCTTAAAAGGCACCTCCTTAATCATCAGAGATTATGGTAAGGCTCGCCTTAAGCCCCGCCCTCAACCTCAGGTTGTTACTGAGCCTGAACCGCCTCCAGTTAAAGCCAAAGACTTCGTCAAGGCCAAAGCCGAACCTATTCCTCCTCCTGTCCCTGTTGAAAAACAAATCAAGCAAGACCTTAGCCAACATCAAGATAAGCTCACTAACTATCTTAACTCTCTCGGCCCCGGCTTTTTCGACCACCTTGCCTCCAAGGATGTCAAGGTCCGCACCACTATGTTTGGCCAAAGCATCTGGAATTATCTTAAACTCTACCGTGGCGGCTTAGCTAACTTCTATCTCCATCAGGGCACTCTTGAATTTCTCTATAGCCTGCTTGGTCCTGTCGGCAACATCCTCCGCGCCATCGAATCCAAAAACATGAAGTTTAAAACCAGCTGGCTCAAAAATCCTCTTAATGCTAGCTCTCTCCTTTACTATCTCAAAACCCTTCCTGAACACGGCGCCTTTAACATCATGGCCTTGCCCGCCAGAGCCACCTTTGGTGTTCTGGCTCGTGGCGGCGCTCCGCTTCTTTCCACCATCCACTACTACGATGATCGCCGGGGCAAACAAGTCAAAAAAACCGTTCTCACTCCTCTTCTAGCCACCTCTCAATTCAGTCACTCTCTTGCCGGCGGCCTGGATAAACTATCCGGCCTCGCCTTTAACCGAAAAAAGTTCGCTAACTTTGAAGCCTTTACTCATCATCGCTTTAACCAAGCCTTCAAAACTCTTACAAAAGCTAAAAAGTCTAAAAACAAACAAGAAATTAAAAAAGCCAAAAAAGAAATTAGATCTCTTCTTTTTAAACATGATGGCGGCTTCTTTAAAGGTATCTTTAAAAAAGGCCTTCGAAACACTGCCCGCCGCCTCCGCCAAACCCAAGACGATCCCTTTACCTTTATCTTTCGTCTCTTTGGTGGCTTTGCTCTTGATATCAGCCTCGGTCTTGCCGTCAGCCTAGTTGGTTCCGTTCTTGGTACTATTATTAACTTTATTCCCGGAGTTAACATCCTAAAGGCCCGGCTTATTAGATTTTTTAACTCCAGTCGCTGGCTCACCACCAGCCGAATTGCCGGCACCACTGGCTATCAATTTGTCCGTGGCGTCTTTAGCACTACCACTCTCGCCTCTGGCTATATTGGCTATCAACTCGGCAGCCTCCTCTTCCCTGAACTCACTCTCGCCACCGGTATCAATCCTGTCGGCGGCGCCTTTGCCTCTATCTTCTCTGGCTTTGGCGCCTTCTACCGAATCTCCTTAAATCAGGCTCGAATCGGTCCTGGCTTTAACTCTCTTGGTCTTCCCGCTACCCCAGTCTCCTGGGTCCAACACTTTCAAGAACTAACCGCGGTTGCCAATCACCCTCAGCTACCTCTTTCTATAAATCAAAATGCTGCTGCTCAAATTGAACAACTCTATATCCGCGGTTTTAAACCCGGCCCTATCACTCGCTTTACCAACTTCCTTTATAAAAACTGGTGGCTCAGGCCGCCTGTCAACGGCCTGGCTGTCGGTTACCTCTTAGCTCCCTGGCTCCAAGAACTTTTGGGCTGGACCCCTACCACTTCTCTTCTCAGCTTTGCCGCCGCCGACTGGTTCTGGCAAGTCAAAGGCGATCTTTTCAACACTCTCGCTAAAAAGTGGTTTCAACCCCGATGGCGCTTCCTCAATACCAGCTTTATCAGTCCTCACTACAAACTCTTTAGCCTCAAAAATCCCAGCTCTTACGTCTCCCGCATCAACGCTCGCTTTATCCAGCCTACCTGGTTAAGAATTGCCTATGGCCGACCAGCTGGCTATATCTACCTCGAAAGGCCTTGGTTTCGCTTTGCTAAAAATGCCGCCAAATATGCCAAAGACGCCTTGTCTAGAATCCAACCCTACTTCCGAACCTTCTTTAATCCCGGCTTCTTTGCCGGCTTTGCCCTCATCCAACCCCTTATCGCTAGTGGTTGGAGCCCCCTCCTGTCCACCTTTATGGGTCCTATTGCTGGTAGCGCTGCCTTTCTTCTTTTAAGCCGCTTTGTTAGTGGCAAAACTGCTGTCCCCATGACCAGCTTCAACTCTCTTGCCTGGATCACCACCTTTATGGGCGCCGGTATCCAATTAATTGGCAGCTTCTTTGGCATCAGCTTCCCTGCCTGGTGGATGCCTCTCTGGGGCTTTGGCATTCCCACTCTTCTAGCCTTCTTTCCCGCTATTACCTCTGCTATTACCTCTGCTGTCGGCGCCATTGGCGCTGCTGTTTCCAACGCCGTTATCTCCGGCCTTGTTTATCTTTTCGGCGCCGGCGCCCTACCTGCCTACATGGCTCTTGCTGGTGTTGCCTACATCCTCGGCATGGCTACCCTTGTTGGTGTCGGCATCTTCGCTCTCATCACCATTACCTCTTCTCTTTGGACCCCCATCTCAGAAATATCCGCCGGCCCTCTTTCTGCCTGCTTCGCCATTGAAACCACCAGTGACACCGTCACTCTTACCCCCGGCGAAACCACTAAAGTCTGCACAACTATCAATACTCCTCAAGATCGCCTATTTAAAAAATCATATATTGGCTTCAGTGCTACCCTGCCCACCTGGCTTTTTGAACTCGACCTCTCCAGTATTGCTGTCACTCGCCAAACCATTAATCCCCCCCTTACTCAATCTCTCTCTCGCCGCCTGCCTGACCCCACCCGCCAATTCACCTGGCCCGACCAACTCGACAACCACCAATTCTCCTTAGTCAGCTGGCCTGACCCTCTTTATGAATTTAGGGATCGTGTCTTAACCCTAGCCTTAGCCACTCCTATAGGCCCTGAAAACATCTTCTCTCTGCAAAATCAATATCCTAGCCTAGCCAGCAGCGCCCAACCATACATTAACTATCTCGTTAGAATTCAACAATCTACTGATCGTCAACAAACAATTCAATATCTTCTCACCGAGCTTGAAGCTCGCATCACCATCATCAAACATCAAATCAAGTATCTTAAAACGATTGTTGCTGACCTAAAAAAAGCCAGTACCAACTCTAACATCAACAACCAAATCAGCCACCTTAATGCTGCCAGCAGCCATATCTCCGAGGCCTTAACCGAAGGCCCAGTTGCTCCCTCCATTGACTGCCCCCCCTCCGATCCTGAGTGCATCAAACACAAAACTCAAATCATCTTTATTTACTCTGGCTGGAAAAACATCTTTCAGCAACTTAACAACGAAGTCCTTTCTTTAATCAGCCAACTCACTGCTCTCTCTGGTTTACCCGCCGATACTCTTCCTTTCATCACTCAAAGAGATCAGCTTAATGAAACCATTCTTAATCTCTTCCAAGCCGCCGAACAAATTCTTGCACAGTTTAAGCTCCAACAAGAGCAACTTGAAAGCGATAAACAAGATATTGAGGACCTCGACGCCAATCTCCCCTATCTTGATCTATTCACTCAACTAAACCTCCAAAATCTTACTCCTGAGCTTGAGGCTCAAATCCAAGCCGCCCTGCAAGCAATTTTCGACATCTTTAGCCAAGACTTCTATTTTATGCCCGCCGGCACTCTCTATGAAATCTGCTACGATATCACCTTCACTCCTAAATATGACTTATATATTGGCATGCCTATCAGCCTTCCCCACAGCGTTTTCATCACCCAAGGCGGTTTCCTCAATATGCCCGCCTGCCGAGCCAATAACTGGATTCATTTCAATCAGCCCTAATCAATTATCTTGCTAATCCATCCCATATTTGTTAGTCTAAGCATATGATCCGCCTGCTCAAGCACCTCGTCCTTCCCTGGCTGTTATTTTTAGCTTTTTTTAGCCTCTCTCTCTCCCATCCTCGGCCCACTCTCGCCACCGCTAACTTTACTCAAGCTCGTATGACCCCTGGCCTCAACCTAGAAAGCTTCATTGCCGGCAAGCTTGCTCCTGGCGGCGGCTCAGGCATGATTCCCATTCTTATGGACACCATCACTACCAGCATTGTCGGCGCCTACGATAGCAGCGGTAATCGCGTCGCCTTTGGCGCCACTAACTACGCTGGTGGTCTCATGGCTAATCTCTACAGAACTCAACCTCTTTCCTCTGTTGACTATCTGGCTGATATCTCCCAGCGCATCGGTCTTGCCAAACCCACCATTGCCGCTGGCCGAGGCTCCGAATTTCTCACTGCCGACAGTCAACAAGCCATTCTTAAACTCTGGAAAGTTGCTCGTAACACCACCTACATCTTCTTCATCATTATCTTTGTCATCATTGGCCTCATGATCATGTTTCGTACCAAGCTCAATCCCCAAACCGTTGTCAGTCTTCAACTCGCTCTTCCCAGAATCATCATCAGCCTTATTCTTGTCACCTTCAGCTTTGCCATCAGTGGCCTTATCATTGACACTGTCTACGTCGGCCATTCTATCATTGGCACCATTTACTTTAAAAGTTCTGCCTCACCTCTCTCTGCACTTCCCGCAGATAAAACTGACCCCCACAGCCTTGACTTTATCGCCGGCCTTTTCTCTGGCGGCGCCTTTGGTGGCGTTGATGTCATCAGCAGCCTTGGTAAATTTATTGGTAGTCTTGGCGATCTACTCTTCTCTGGCCTCTGTAAGGCCTTTGCCAGCCTAGGCTTCGGCTCCTTAGTTGATTGTGGTGGTGGTGGCTTAACCGATAAAATTATTCCTTTAATCTTTGCCTTTACCCTGCTTGGTACCGGCATAAAAATCCTCTTTGCCTTAATCACTAAATACGTCACCCTTATTCTTCAAACCATTTTTTCCCCTTTTGTTTTTCTTCTCAGTGCTCTGCCTGGCAGACAAGAAAGCATCGCTGGCTACTTCAAAACCATGCTGGCTGCTGCCCTCACCTTCCCTGCCATTGCCTTTATGTTCTTCCTCGCCTCCTACTTTATCAGCGGCATTGACCTCCCTGGTCTTCCGCCTTTAAACAAGGTTGGCACTCTCGCTCCTGGCACCGCTCCTATCGCTGGCCAAGTCATTGGCGAAACCGGCAGAGTTCTCGAACCTCTGATTGCTCTCGGCATTCTTATGGCCACTGCCCAAGTCCCCCAAGCCATCGACCAAATGCTCAGCGTCAAACCTTCTATTGCTGGCGCTGTTACCCCAGATATCGGTGCTGCCATCAGAAAAATTCCTCTTATTGGCAGCATGCTAGGCTAGTCTCCCACCACCAACTCTTTCTCCCACCGCAGCAACCACTCCCTCTCATAATCTGTTGCTCCCCGCCGAAACCGTCCTGCTCCCTTAATCTGATACAAACTCCACATCATTTCTTTGTCAGGATAAATCTTCTTTAAATGCTGCCAAATCATCTCTGGCTGCTCTAATAATTTCTGATACTCCTCGTCACTTCTCGCCCGCAACCATCGTCGTACTGTTAAATAGTCAGGATGACCTGGCTGAATTATCTTAAACCACCCTGGCCCCAAAAACTCTACTAATCGCCTAATCTCCGGCAATCGTTCTACGCTCCCCAACGTCACCACTGCCTCCTTTCTCGCTCCTACCAGCTTTCTTAAATTAAACTTCGCTTTCCAAGGACCAAACCGCGGAAACTTTAAAGCCCACTCATATGCTCCTGCTTCAGCTTTTCTTTTATCTCGAGCTTTGCCTTTCTCTTTCGCTTCCCCCCAAGCCACTTGAAAACCCTCTAAAACATCAGGATTTTCATACGCCCACACCATTGCCACTCCCAACATCATTCCTGGATTAAACTTAAACAAACTCGATCCCGCCTTCACCAGTTGATTCAAACCATCCATGCCTATCATATCTTCCAACTCTCTCACCCTTTGCTCCCACTCTTGACTTCCTTCTCCTGGATAACTATTAAACAACTCGTTTGCTTTAGTATAAAAATTCACCACCATATCCCCCTCTTCTCCTAGTTTCCCGATCTCCACTTCCCCAGTCTTAACCTTCTGGCTATTCAACCACTCTAAATACTTCAACGCCTCGTCTTTATCATTGGCATATGTTAACCAATTATTTCTTAATTCCTCTTTTTCCGCCTCTGTTAATTCCCAGGCACTCGCCCATAAACTCACCAAGTGTTCATTTGGCACTGTTTGCCCATCTTTCTCAAACACCCCAAAAAACCAACTGGCTCCTTTATAAGCCCCCAGCCCCCACACCAACTCGTCATTAATATTCCCATTCACTAAATAAGTCTCTGCTCTACTCACTCCTAATCCATCCCACGATGGCACACTATATCTCTTATAAATACTCTCAATATTCTTAAACTCTTCACTCTCTACCCAGGCCTGCTCTGTTACTCCCCCCTCAAAACCCGCCTCAGCCGCCTCTTCCAATTCTCCCCAACCCTCCCTAAGCTCCTCCAACGCCTGTCTGCTCTGCTCAGACTCCGCCCATTCTTTTACCCCTTTCACCGCCAAACTTCCTAAACCATACGCTACCAAACTCCCAACCAAAAACCCTGTAATACACCCTCGTCTCCGCATCACTGCTGCCCATGCTCCTTTTGCTGTCGGCTTCCTCTTTCCCTTTTTCATATCCCTTACTGGCTCTACTGCTTCCGGTAACTGCTCTTGTTTCTCTTCTGATTCTGGCTCTAACTCTTCTTCATCTCTTTCTTCAACTTCTACCAACCCCCCTTCCTTTTTCAAACCCCTAAGCAACTTTTTTTGTTTTAATCCGTCAATTAACTCACTCGCCTTCTTTTTTCCCACCAACAACAACTTAGCTCCTATTCCTGCTGCCACCAGCCAGACAATATAATCCACTGTTTCCTCAGACTCTGCCGCCTTCTGAATTCTCATTGCCTCTGGTAAAAAACCGCTGCTAGCAATTAAGCCTGCCAAAGTCCTCAACTCTCCCGGCGTTGCCAGCTCTTCATCCAACACCTGTTTTATGTCCGCAACCGACTCCTTTACCTCAACCTCCGGCACAACTTCTCCCATCACCTCACCCTCTCCTGCTGCTATTCCTGCTGCTTCAAATAAGTCTGCTGCTGCCTCTAAAACCTCCTCATCCGTCTCTAGTCTTTCTCCTTCCCCTCTCGTTGTTTGCTCTTCCGCCGCCTCACTCATAAATCTAAGATAATAACTGCTTTTTTTTAATCTCCCTCTCTCTAAATTCTTTATAGTTCAACATCCGAAAATTAGGATTGTGTAAAATTTTAGGCAGATTTATCAGTGATAAATACCCCTCTTTTTTAAATAGCCAAACTCCCCCGCGAAATCCTGGAACTCCAAACCCACTCCGCAGCTTAGGAAACCTATTCACAAAGCCTTCAAAAATATCTGTCCGAACCACTAATCCAGCATTTCTAATTGCATGCTCCAGTAAAGTATAAACCACAGAATTAACCGCCTTACCAGCATTTAATACCGCCCAATAAGAAATCAATCCCACCGCTAACCCTCCAAGCCAACCCGCGTTCCATTCAGCCAGCTGGGCCGACGCCTTAGCTACCCCTTGCAAAAACTCGCTCCCCTGCATTATTTGCGATAAAGTCGATGTTGTATTGGCCAGTATCACACTCGCTCTGGCCACAAAAGTACCCAATGCCGCTCCTCCTGATATTGCTCCTATTCCCGTTATGCCAAACAACCGCCCCGGATCATACTTCATTCTAACTTGCTCTAAAGTATCTTCGCCAAAATTAAGCGGTAATAACTTCAAAACCGTTGAATAAAGCGGAAACTTTCCATGCCTACCTCTATGAATCCACCAATTAATCCGCGTTGGCACATCCCAATACTTCCATAAAGCCTCGCCAAATGCCCGAACCCTATACAGCCTTGTCTTTCTCTCTTCCCACTTAAAATTAGCTTCATTAAGAAACTCTAGGAAGAACGGCGCTACCTGTGCTCTAAAACTCTCCACATCCCTCTCTTCCAACCATCCTACCAACCTCTCGGCTCCTACCAACGATATCTTATTTCTGTTAAACCAATTTTTTATTTCCACCACCTTCCCTGTATGTATGTCTACAGCTGCAAAAGCTTGAACCTCTTCATTAGCTGCCTCACGCGCCTTACCAATCAACGCCATTCTCTCTGTATGTGTCACCCCTACTCCCCATCTTTCTATCTCTTTATAGCGATTCATTAAGTAATCCCAATTTCTCTTTTGCACTATCCTCTTTAAACGAAATAACAAACCTACTGGTTTAACCTTTGCCTCTACATAATCTGCAATATCTAACCGCCTTCGCTCTCCTCTAGCTACCTGCTCATGACCAATTCCCAGCTCTCTCTCTGCTACCTCAAACGACATCGCCTTGTCCTTAACTTTAGCTAACCAGTCCTTTACATTCACCCTCCAACCTTCAACCCCTAAAACTCCATCTATTAAATCATCAATCGAGCCCCAATCTCCTCCTGCCTCTACTGGCGCTCCAACATCTTCATAATACATTAAAAATAAATACTGTCTTAAATCTCTATTCGTAGAAAAATACTGCCTTAAAGCCTTAAAGCCGTTCTCCTGATCACTCCATCTATTTTGCCGATACCGCCTGCCTGTCTCTGAGTCTACCACCATCTCACCATATAACAAATCTGTCATCGTCCTCAACGGCGGCCCTATCCCTACTCTGGTGGCATAATAACACATCTCCTTCCATAACTCTCTCAAATTCTCATCTACCATCACCTGCTCAAAAGTCATGCTTGCATGAGTAAACTGCCTTATCAATCCCAACTTTGTTCGCAGTTGCGACCCCACCGACTCCTCTTTTGTCTCTGCATCAAGCCAGGCCATCTCTGCTGCCGTTTTATAATCCTCCCCTTCTTTCATCGGCAGTTCCCGATAATAAGGATCTTTATTGTATTTTCCTTTAATTACCGCCCTCACCGACATTCCGTCCACTTCTCCTTTTTCTTTACCATCTTCGTCATAAATCTTCACTTTAAAAGTTTTTTCATCTTTCCCCCCCATTACTATTAACGGTAAATCATTTTTTGGACCCAGGCCCAACTCAATTCCTGGAATTACTAACCGCCCTGGCCTTTCACTTTCTTTTATCTCGCCAGTCGCCTCACCCTCCTCTACCCCTTTTGCTCCCCAAATTCCTAGCAACCGCCAAATTGTTGTCTTAACGTAAACCGAAAACAGCCCACCTTCATCCGTAATTACCCTTAAATCTTCCTCATCTATCCCCCAAACCGCCTTCATTACTCCTGCTTGATGCTGTCTCATTGTCTCTTTAAACTTCCCTCGAAACACTCTTACATTTTCTTCTGACCCAAACTTCTCTACCAGAGCCTCATGATTGCGTAAATCAAACCCATAATAATCTCGACAAATCGCCACCCACGCCTGAGGCGCAAACGCATACTGCTTTTTCCCCTCCACCTCTCGTGTATCCCACACATATGGATCAATCCCTGCCTGGGCCAGCTCCCGCGAAAAATGATCAAATTGACCCACTGGTGTCTGTAAATTATCCAATCCATCCCAAGCTCCCATCACCCTCATCAAATATAAGCCCATGTTCACCGCCTGCTCTGACTCCACCCATGGCACCTGTATCTTATTCCAAGCCTCCAAATATATCTGGGCTGCCTGCCTATCACTCCCATAATCCAACAGTCCTCCCACCAGCGCCATTCTTGCAGTCTGGTAACGATTATCTGGCACGTAATGTTGTTTACCATCCGACCCTATCACCGTTCGATACTGAGACACCATCTCCACATTCCCCTTACTAACCTCATCTTCCATGTCAATTATTGCCAGCAGGTAGGGCGATTCCTGTATCCGCCGCCACAGCTCAGGACTAAATACTGGTAAAGCATGATAAAACATTCTCTCGTCAATTAGTTTGCCAAAAGCCTGCGAAGCCGTCACTACTGGCGAAGCTGATAGCTCTCGATATAACCCCTGTGACACTACCAACCTCAAAATATCCTTCTCCTCCTCTAACACCCGCCCTACCGCTCGGCTGTAGCCTTCTTCATCCTCACCCCTATTTTCCAATCCTGGTCCCACAAAAGATGGCAACCTCACCCCTCTCTTAAACATCCCTTTATCAAACAGCTCGTCCAGCTCTTTATGGTTTCTACTATTTGGATCCGCCGCCACGTCCGCCTTAATCGTCTGAGCTTTTAACTTCGACCAAGCAAACAACGACATAAACCAAAATTGAAAATAAGCATCATCATGCGTCCAATCGCCTCTATCCAACACCTGCATCTCTCTATGCCACTCCTCCGGCTCCATGTTTAAAAACACTGGCGCTGTTCCCGCTTTGCCAGGAATCTCCTCTTGTGGCCGCCAGCCTCTCACCATTTTCACAAACATCCTATAAGCCGCTATCCTATACGCTTCGTAATAATCCATTCTCTGAATCGACTGCCGCGCTGACTCTTTAGTAGACATCTCTTCTAAATATGGGTTTACCAATGATCTTCCCACCCACTCTTGCTCTATTTCTTCTCCTCTTGCCTTCGATTCAAACTCCTCCCACTTATCCTTAAATCCAAATGTCGTCAAATCTTCTAAAACCAACTCTAACTTCACCGCTTTGGTAAATCTTCCCTGTTCTGCTTTTATCACCCCTAGCTCCTGTTCTATCGCCCCCCTCAAACCATCATCATCCAACGCCAGCTCCTCATCTGGCGGTCTTCCCAACACCTCTTCATAAACCTCTTCTAAATCCGCCCCTTCTGCCAACATTTTCTCTACTTTTCTTACCGGCACTTGCAATCGCCGCAACCACTCTCTCCCCTCCCGATTATCAAGCCCTACTTGCCGCAAAGCCGCTTCATTCTCTGGTCTTAACAAATGCTCTAACCCCCAACTAAACGCCTCTACCCCCCAAACGCCCACATCCTTTAAATCTATCTTCGACCCTGCTGCTACTCGCTCCAACCTTCCTGACACCTCTTCCACTCTTTTCTCCCAATTTTCTCCACTCACCTTTGTTTCTGACCATTTATAATCCTCTAATATCTTCGTCAGTAAACTATAATCTCCTCCTGCTGCTACTCTGGCCGCTTCTGCCAATCGCTTCTTCTCTATCTCTACCTCTTTTTTTCCCCCTGTCTCTTTTGAAGCGTCTTTATGAGCCGTCTGCCGCTTCACCCGCATACCCATCGCCACCCAGGCCACCAAATGATTTCGCTGTCCTTTTTCTAGATCCTCTTCATCCAGTTTTTCTTGATGACGAAAAACATCCATTAAAGTCCGCTCCAGCTCCTCGCCTTCAATAAACTCCTCCCCAAACCCTGCCGCCTTTAAATTGCTTCTACCCTTATATTTTTCATCTCTATCTCGCAAATAAGCTAGCAGCCGTTTTCTGTGCTCCTTCCGATTATAACCAAACGGCAATCTTGTTCCTCCTGCTTCCCCTACCGGCACCTCTTGTAATATTCCCAGCTTGTCTTTCGGCTTGTCTTCCAGCTTGTCTTCCAGCTTGCCTTCCGCTCTACCCTTATATTTTCCATCTACTGCTCCAAATCCCATCCAAGCAAGCTGCTTTCTCCTTAGAGCCAAAATCGCCATTCTATCAGTAAACTCATCCACCGTCATTCTGGCATGCTTAGCCACCAATCTCAGTGCCTTCTCGTTCTGCTCCACCACCACTCCTCCCTCTTTCCATCGCCACTCCTTCATCGGCACATAACTTACACCTCTCCTCTTCATCCTCGCTACCACTTCTTCCGGATTAAGTATCGTATCTAAAAACTGCCCATTCCAAGACCGATTCCCCAAGCTAAATAACGACAGGTTATTTAACAAATCATAAAGCGCCTGCTTATCCTCATCGTTAAAATTCGCCGGAATTTCTGTTATTGGCAAACCACAACCTAAAAAACCCATGTTTCGAGAATAATAATCTTCCAAGTTTTTCATTTTTTCTAATGTCCAATAGCTCGGCTTCACTGACTGAGCCACCTCTAACCACATCTCTGCTGCCTTCACCTTGTACCACGAATGTTTGTTCCCCAATTTTTCCATTGCCTTCTCCCGCACCTTATGGAATTCTTCTGACTTAATCCTGCCTGTTACCTCATCTACCCCTGGATACCAAACTGGATCATTAATAATCTCCACAAAGTCCTTATCCGTCAATAATCTACCAATTGTTTTACCGTCCAGCAATGACGCCCCTAAAGGCATGTCTTTCCGATCATCATACTCTCCAAATTCAGCTATCTTTTGTTTATTCAACTCTTTCTTGGCTGTTAACCGAGCCAACAACTCCAACCACTCATAGTTAACCAACCCTCCTCCAGCAAATCTCCTATCCACCTCTTCCGCCTTAGCTAACTCATCTAAAATATCTTGCAGCATCAATCCTTCTCCCCCTCTGCCTGCTCCAGCCGCATCCTTACCTACATTAGCCATCACTATTCCTTTGCCCTCCTCTAGCTGAAAATAGATATTTTCCTTAGCTATCATTGTATCCACAAACCGTTTTATCAACATCAATTTTCGATCATGAGCTCTTATCAACAAAAAAGTCATTAGCGGCAACCTTTGAGTCTTTGATAAACTCAACCCTCTTAATAACATCACTGCCTCTCCTCCTAAAGACCTTGCTCCCTCGCCCGTCAACAAACTCACTGGATCAACATCAGCTCGTAAGAACAGCTCTGCCACCATATCCAATCGTCTCTCTAAAGACACGTCCTTTCCCAGCCACCTCCCCATCGTTTCTCTAATCTTAGTCCCCCGCGCCTTAGATTCCTTAATCTTTTTCCGCGCCTTTAAATAAACTAAATACTCCTCCTCTGCTTCTGTCGCTGCTGTCCCCTTCTTTGTAATTCTCTCTTCCAACTCATTCATCATCTTTCCCGTCTCCACTTCTCCATACAACTTAGGATCTCTTAACCTTGTCTCTAATTCTAAAATCATTCTCTCCTCATCCGTCACTAAAACCTCCGCTCCTGCCAGCTGCTCGGTCAACCATGCCTCAATCTTCTCTGCTGCTGCTGCCCAATTATCCTCACCTATTTCTTCATCAATTGATAATTCTAACTCACTTACCATTTCTCTTAATAAGCCATAATCCCCTTCCTCTGCCGCCTTCCTTGCCTCCACCAATCTTTCCCGCTCTTGTAAAAATCCTGCTCTCGGGCTTTGCTTTATCTCTATTTGATATATCGCCCTAGCTTTACTCCCAATATACTCCTTCCAAGCCTCATCAAATCCTAGCTGATTCTTATCCCTCTCCTCACCTATCTTAAGTTGCGTCAACTCTCCTAAAAAAGCCTCTGCTTGTTGCCGATTGTCCTTAGCAATGTCCTCCTTGGTTATACCTTTTTTTTCTTTTTCATCCTTCCATAATGCCTTTACCATTTTTTCTTTCTTCGCTTCCTCCACTCCTGACGCCTCCAGCTCTTCTTCCAACTCCTCCCTAGTAGCCTCTCCTTCTGGCCTGCCCCAAAAAAACTCCGGCCCAGCCACCCCAGTTCCTCCTTCTTCTGACAGCGATAGCTCCTCAAATTTCCATGCCTTAGTCAACCGATTCACTTGATTTAAATACTGCTTCACTGCCATTGGATTCTCTGTCGGGTCTCGCCACAGCCTCGCATAACTCACTCCCGACTCTAACTCTGGCACCAATACCTGTTCTACCTCTTTCAAGATGCCTCTTGTTCCCTTAAGCTTATCTAAAAGTGTAATATCAGCCATAATAAATACTTCTATTTAATTTCTTTATAGCGCCAGCTTATCATCATCTTCCTCTCCCTCCTCTGGCACTGTCTCTTGCTTTTTAGCTAAAGCTGCTTCTCTCCCTTCTAACTGCGCCAGCTCCTCTTCCAACGCCTCTGCCTGACCCCTCACTTCTCTCAAAGGCTGTGATTCTAACTCTCCCAATTCTCCTTTAATCTCTTCTATCCTCCTTCTCGCTCCCCCTAGATCTAGCTCCACCTTTTTTTTCTGTACTCCTTCTGCTCCTATCTCCTCCAGCTCACCCATCAAATCCCGCAAAACCCCCATCCTTCCCCTTATATCCCCCTGCACTCTTCTTAACTCTCCCTCATCTCCTATCGCCGCGATTTGCCGTCTCAGATCCGCCAACTGCCCCTGAACCAAATATCTTAAAGCCTCTGGCGTTATTGCCATCAACCACCCCATTCCCCTTACTTCCTCTCTTCTCCCTCCTTCTTTCCAAACCTCAGCCATTCTTCTTAAATCAGGAAACGCCCCCATCATCTCCAACCACTGCCGGGCCGCCAGCCCTAACTTTTTCTTTGAATACTTTGGCGCTCTAATTTCCTTTTTCGCCGCCTCACCTTTTGGTTTCATTAATATCTCTGCTTTTTCTTCCAGGCTTAAATAAGGACTAGCCGCTCGGGCCCAATCACCCAATTCCTTTAAATCACACCTTAAATAATTCTCTGGCAGTTCTGGCCACTCCACTCCAGCCGTCAAAGCCGCCTGCCTGCTTATCTCCCACCAACTATTATCCTTCCCCTGAATCAACTCCTTTATTTTCCCCTTATAAATCCTTCCTGCCGCCCCCGCTATTTCCCCCCTAGCCGTAAAAATATAAACCGCCAGGGCCGCTCCCAGTCGAGCATAAAACATCTTTCTTAAACTCCTCGCCCCTGTATACCCCAAACTCAACTCTTTATCATCAACTTGCACCTTGCCCTCCTCCACCGTAAATCCTTTTAGCTCCAACAACCACTCTCCTGGATAACCATAAACCGCCAGGCTTCTTGGCCTCAACTCCATCCCCCTCACTTGCGGATTCGACTTCTGAGCATTCAGTGCCTGCGCCATTCCCTCCGGCGTCCACAACTGCAACGCCCTTAACCCACTAGGCGACAAGCCTCTTCTTTTTTCCTCCTCACTCCTTCCCAGCACCATATCAAACGCATTTCCTTCTACCATCACCCAATCATAAATCTCTCCTGTCTCAGCCGATCCTTCCGTCAACTGCCTTATTCCTTTTAAAACTGGCTCCACCACTTTATCAGCTGCCTTCACCAACCAAGCCGCCTCCACCTTTTCTCCTTTATCTTTTTTCTTAACTTTCTCTTTCTCCCTTTTATCAGCTAAAACCACGTCTTCTTCATTAAACAAAGCTCTAGCCCACAACCCCACTCGCGATCCTTTTATTCTTTTCCATTTCAACTCTGTCTTTTCTGTCAAAGGCCTTCTTTCCCCCGCTACTCCTCCTATTAGGCTCGTCTTCCACAAACTCTCTAGCCCCAATTTTTTTTGAGGACCTACTTTTCCTTTGGTTTTTTCTCCACCAGGTGTCTGATCACCAGATGAAGACTGGGCAGTTTTTTCAGCCATCTTCCTGTCTATCAATCTATCATCATTTCTGTTCTCCCTCAAGCGCTAGCCTTGTCACCCCTTTCCCTCTTCTCTATAATGTTTCTAATGCAACAACACCCTATTCCTCAAGACATCATTGCCTATAAATTCCGTCTTGTCGGCAGCATGACCCTCAAGCAGTTCTTAGAACTAGCTGCCGGCATCGTCACTGCCTGGATTACCTTTAACTCCAGTGCCAACTTTTTTATTAAATGGACTCTCGGCCCCTTTGCGGCTTTTCTTGGTTTTGCTTTAGCCTTTGTTCCTTTTGAAGATCGTCCTTTAGATCAATGGATTATTAACTTTATCAAAGCCATCTACAACCCCACTCAATTCCTTTATCAACGTCAACCCAAAACCTTGGCTATTTTCTCCCCCGCCAAACCCAAACCACCTAAAACTAAAACCACCATCAGGCAACCCGGTGAACTCGAAGAATACTTAAAGTCCCTTCCTCCCTCGCCCACCACTGCCTTTGACCAAGCCGAACAAAAATACCTCGAGCATATCCATAATCTCTTTGGCGCTCTTGGCACCAAACCTCCTCCGCCAGTCAAAGAAACCCTCCAACCCTCCACCCCCCTTCAATCACCCATCAAAGGCGTTCGCGTTCGCAAACTCATGACTCCTCAAATGTGTCTCTTACCTCATGCCACTCTTTACCAATCTCCGTCTCAACCCCAGGTGGCTGCCATCCCCCATACCCTTCCCCCGCCCCCCACACCCCCCCCCCCCCCCCCCCCCCCCAAACACCCACCCCCCCCCACTCAAAAACACAAAAAACCAAACCCACCCAAAA
>Ga0114923_10000827_pt1 | contig 22274 bp, 33 predicted proteins | sample SumtaG_FD_89578 | JGI IMG/M metagenome (GOLD analysis project Ga0114923, IMG submission 89578) | Deep subsurface microbial communities from Indian Ocean to uncover new lineages of life (NeLLi) - Sumatra_00157 metaG | ecosystem: Environmental > Aquatic > Marine > Oceanic > Sediment | place: near...
CAAGAAAATTAATAGTTGAGGTAAATTACAAGCATGGAGAAAAGGCTGCAAGAAAATGGCGTCAGATATTTACACCAATGATTCAAAAAATTGATGATCTTCCAGTAACTGTAGATGATTATGAGTGCGATTCAATATTTAGACATGATATTAACAGTACAAAACCACTAAACAAGGCAGATTATACAGATGTAATTAATGCCTTAAAACTAGCTGGCAGAAGTGTAAACTTCACTATCCCTGAGTGTAATTAGTTTCACTAAATTTATTTATTAATTGAATAATTCACGAACTATTCGTGATACAATTGATATGGGGATATTTATGGGAAAACAAGAGCTTAAGGTAAAACCATCATACATCTCAAATAATCTGGCAGTACAAGTTGCAGAAGAGGAACTAAAAAATACAGACAACTCAGAGACACTAAAAGTAATTTACACAAATCTAATGCACCAGTTAGAAATTGATGGAATCCCTAAAGATACAATATCAACAGTAGGCCAGAAAATTGTAATTGCAAAAAAACAAGCAATTAGAAAACGTGATGGTGCAGGCGAGGAAGAACTAAAAAAGATAAATATAGGCAGATGGTGGTTTACTGTAGCGAAAGAACTAAAGTACATCAACTTAAAATTCTCTCACGAGCTCGGTGTGGATGCGCAGCGAAAAATAGTTCCACTATCAAAATATGAGCAAGAAAATTCAGAATATTTAGAAATTATTAACGACACAATAACTTTTCTTAAAGATGTTGTAAAACCAAAACTCCTAGAAAATCATTTTATGTCATTACTAACAGATGAAAATGATAAGGTAAGAATAGCATTACATGACTGGAAAGCACAGTTAGAAATAGCAGAATCATTTTTTGATCACAAAGAAAAAATCCCTGCAAACACACATCACATTCTACTACATGCAATTGGAACAAAGTCAAGTAATAATGATGCAGCAGTAGAGTATATGAGGTTACGAGATCAAGCACATACCATTACATCAAAACAAATTTCAAAGTATAGAAACGGAATGATCAAAATTAAGCTAGGACTGTTTAATCCAAAAGATAGAATTACTGCAGTACTGTGGAAATATTTTGGAGTACCTTGTACAAAGTGTGAGTCCTGGAGAGTTACAGAGGTATCACAAAAGCCAGATAAAACTATAGTAAAATGTATGGACTGTCAAAATACCTTTGATGCAAAAGCAACATCAAAGTGCAACTATTGCAGTTTCCCATACTTTGAGGAAGATATAGAATTTATCAAAAAAAATAGCAAGTGTCCAAATTGTAAGGAAGAACTGCCAGAGTATTTAATTAATCATATCGTAAATTAGTTTATGCCAAAATGTCCTATTGGAGATTGTACGGAATCATTTCGTTCTAAAAAAGATCTGAAAGAACATAAGAGAAAAGACCATACCAGTTAATCAAATATTTTTGGTACATTAATAAAAATACAAATTTTGTAATTAAAATCGCTTGTATGTCTGTAACTATGAGTACCCTTTTAGATGCAGGCATACAGGCAAACTTAATTACTTAACAAAATATAAAATAAATAGCGTCATAAATTATGTCTCACAACTTGTTTATGGCATGTTCAGTAGTTATGGTGGCAACACCATGACCACTTTTTTATTTAATTAATAGCAATTCTTTTTTACTTGACAAATTAAGTAATTTTGGTACTCATAGGCAGAATTTTACAAGTCTTTGCCCACAGCATAGATTGTTTATGGGTATCCATAATTCCTTTAATGGGTAATTTTTAAAATGTTTCGTGGGCTCAGACGATCTAGTTACTAATGTAAATTTTATCGAAACCAAAGAAATCAAAATATCTAAAATAATTTTTGATAAAAACAATCCAAATAAAATGACTGAAAAACAAGTTGAGGCTTTAGAATTAACAGTAGATAAATATGGATTTGCGACTGATCCCTGGATAAATAAATTAGATAATGGGAAATACATGGTAATTGACGGAGAACATAGAATTAGACTTTTACAAAAAAATAATATCAAAACTGTGTTATGTAAAATTTTCAAAATAAAATATCCCGAAGTTCAGATGCTAAGGCAGATTGCAAATAAGTTAAGAGGAGAACATGACAAACAGCTTGACATTATTGAATTTAAAGGAATAATGGATGATGGATTAATAACTGAATTTAATAATATGATGGCAAAACCATTTGGTTATTTTGAAAGTGTTATTGAAAATGACGGATTAAAATTTCTTTCTGATAATATCATAATAGAACCAAATGAAACTGAGGAGCACAGATGTATAGTGAAAAATTGCAAACATGGCCAATAAAATTAAATACGAAAAAAACTGGACATTCAAATCCAAAAATATCGCAGAAAATTTTGATAACCATGTCAAACAGTCAGTGCCACTTTATGAAGAAACTCAACGAATGGTAACTGAAATATCCACATTTTATTTAAGAAATAATGACTGTATTATTGATCTTGGCTGTTCGACTGGAACTACAATTTTAAAAATTAATCAGGCTATCAATAAAGATATTGAGTATATTGCAATTGACGATTCAGAACAGATGATTGATATTTGTAAAAAAAATCTTCAGAATATTAATATTAATTTTATAAACAAAAATATAGAATCATTTGATTTTTTTGATATTAAAAAACCTCTTTCGTTAGTTACATCATTATATTGTCTCCAATTTTTAAATATAGAACAGAGAAAAGACATTGTACGCAAGATTTACCAAAAATTAAGATTAGGTGGTGCATTTATTCTAGTTGAAAAAATTAGATCTGAAAACTCTTTTTTTAATGAAATGATGATGGATTTATACCATGATATGAAAATGCGAAATGGTTTAACACCAAAAGATAATGTAAAAAAATCAAGATCACTTCGAGGGGTAATGAACCCAATATCTATTGATGAAAATAAAAGTCTGTTACTTCAAGCAGGATTTAGTAAAATTGACATTTTTTTCAAATGGCATAATTTTATAGGATTTATCTCAGAGAAATGATTAAAAAATTAAAGACATTACTTTCTGATAGTATTAAAAGTCAGATTTTAGGATCTAAAGATGTCGCGTTATTATTTTCAGGTGGAACAGACTCACTTTCAATGTTATTTACCCTTTTAGATATGGGTATTAAGCCCACACTTTACACTTTTAGATTATCTGAGCATGAATCTAATGACTCTAAAGTTTCAAAATTTATTGCAGACAAACTTGATCTGAAATTAAAATTAATTATAATACCATATAATTTTAAACAATTACAAAAAGATGTAAAATATTTAATTACAGAATTTAAATCTGCACGAAAAACAGTAGTTCAGGTTACATATCCATTTCTTTACATATTCCCTCAAGTTAAAGAAAAATTTGTTGTTACTGGCCTTAGTGCTGATTCTAATTATGGAACTCCTAAAAGTATGGCTATAAAATTTCGAGATGATTTTGATGGGTTTAAAAAATTTAAAAAGAAAATTTTTGAAAATCCATACACTGACGGATATTATACTATCAATGAGTTAGCAAAAAAATACAATCTAAAACTAATTGTGCCATATCGTAATGAGGCAATAATTAATTATTTAATGGACTATAGCTGGCGTTCATTAAATTTCCCAAGACAAAAATGGTTTATTGTAAAGGCATGGCAAAAAGAGTTTAACAATCTTAAAGTTTATAGAAAAAATGACAATCTGCAGGTAGGCTCTAAAATCAGGGAGAGAATGGACAAGCTATTAAATTCAAAATTAAACCACAATTATGAACGAGTTGATGAGATATACAAAAGGATTCTAAAAAACTCACAGTAGTTTCCACCTTTTCAGGAACTGGTGGATCAAGCTTAGGTTACAAACGTGCAGGATGCAAAATATTAGCAAGTCTAGAATTTATCCCAATTGCAGCCAAATGTTATAAATTAAATTTTCCAGATACACCAGTAATTGAAAAAGATATCCGAAATGTAACTGGTAAAGAAATACTAGATCTTATAGGATTAAAAAAAGGAGAGCTTGATATTTTAGATGGCTCACCGCCTTGTGCAAGTTTTTCAATCTCAGGTAAACGAGAAAAATATTGGGGAAAAATAAAAAAATATTCAGAAACAAAACAACGAGTAGATGATCTCTTTGATGAACAGATAAGATTAATCTCAGAAATAAAACCAAAATGTATAGTAATTGAAAATGTAAAAGGAATGAGTCTAGGCATAGCACGACCTTTACTTCAAAATTATATCTTAAAAATTCAAAAACTAGGTTATGATATAAAATGTGAAATTTTAAATGCAAAATATTTTGAAACTGCAACATCAAGGCAAAGGCTTTTCATTTTGGGATTCCGTAAGGACCTTAAAATCAAACCAGTATTACCAAAACCATTTTGCAAACCAGTATCATTTAACGAGGCTACAAAAGATATTGTAATTTCTAAAAAAGAGAACCAGGAGCTAAAAGACCAGATCAAAGGGTTTGTAAAATTAAGAAATTTCCTAAAATATATTAAAGAAGGTGAGACAGTGGCCAAGATTCACCCAAAAGGAAGTTATTTCAATATACAAAAAATAAACAGAGCAAAACCATTACCAACAATTACAACTTTAGTAATAGCACTAATCCATCCAATTGAACTAAGACCACTTGCAATATCAGAGCTTAAAGCTTGTTCATCATTCCCACAGGATTTTAAATTGATTGGCACATACGAGCAACAGTATGAACGAATAGGCAGGGCAGTACCACCCAATCTTATGAAAAATATGGCATTATCTATTAAAAAATTATTATTATCTTAATTTTTTTTCCTTTTTTTATCCCAAGTAGGAGACTTGCATTCTTGATAACGACAAACTTTAGGTTTTATTACCTCATCTGTTATATCATCAATTTTAGGCCAAAACTCTTTTTTACAGTGATTACAAAATAATTTAACAATCGTGATTTTACGCATTACTATAATTATTAAAAATGCATAATATATACTTTTTAGTATAAATATGATTTGATCATAAATAAGACTGAATTTATACTAGATAGTATAATACTTAACATGAGTACAAAAACAGAAACTAAACTAACAAAAGAAAAAATGCAAGAAAGAGCAACTTTTGAGCTCGACCAATTAACAAGAGATGCAACAAGAACAAGAATACACGCATTAGATTTCTTAGGAAAAATCGTTGAGCACACAGATCAACTTAAAAAAATGATTGAAGACCCACAATGCAAACCAGAAAATTTAAGAACAGATCAAGTGACTTGGGTACAACATTATTCAACACAATTTGAAGAACATATCAAAGAAGCAGAAAAAATTGAAAGAATAGTAAAAGACCTCAAACACACAATCCAATTTGTTAAGGACTGTGAAAACTAATGTCAAGTCACGAGAATGGATTTGAAGGGGAAAATCCCCCAGAGGAAGAATATCAACCAGAATATGCTTGGGGAAAATGCAGAGCCTGTGGTAATATGGGCAACTGCTCAACTGATGATGGTTATTGTGGAGATTGTAACTAATGGATATTCACAACTCAAACTATGAGGAAATGAGAGAAGAAAAGCAAGCACGTTATGAAGAACTTGCAAAGAAAAATCACGTATTAGCAAATGAGCAATTTGAACAAGCAATCAAAATGGGCCAAGTTATCCCATTTGGACAACCTATCCTAGTTGGACACCACTCAGAAAAAGGAGATCGTAGCTATAGGAAAAAAATTGATAACAAAATGAGAAAATCTGTTGAAACTAGCAACAAGGCAAATCATTATGATGCCAAAGTAAAATCAATGGATCTCAATCATGCCATATCAAGGGATGATCCAGAGGCAGTAACTAAACTCAAAGCAAAAATTATAGAACAAGAAAAAATGCACAAGAAAGCAAAAGCCAAACGCAAAGATTTCAGAGACAGAAAAGAAGAACTAATCAAAGAATTAGGAGATCGTGAATATTGGTCCAAATACTATCTTCTTGAATCCTACATGACTGGCTATCTTACAGAAGCTAAAAGATGCAAAGGAAGAATTGCAGAAATTGAAGCATTAGAAAAAATACCAGATATTGATGAGACAATAAACGGTGTAAGACTCTACACAGAAGATGCTAGAGTCAGATTAGACTTTGGGTATAAACCAGATGAGGAAACAAGAGGTAAAATGAAAACTCATAACTGGAAATGGAGTCCATACAACCAAGTTTGGCAGAATTTCATAAACCAAAGAAATATCGACTTTGCAAGATTATTTCTAAAGGACTTGAAAATATGAGTACCATAACAAAAAGCATTAATGATCTATATGCTGAGGGTGAAAACTTTGAAATCACACAAAGGACAATTTTCATCTTTGAAACCCTCTTACAAATGGGCTGGACCACAAAAAAACTATTTGATAGAATGAGGGATAACGGAGTAAAATCAACTGAACTTGGTATTGCAATGGCTGTATCATTAAATCGAACAAATCCAAAATATCTATCAAAGCTGGACCAGGAATTAAGAGAAAAAACAATTGAGATTGGTTATCAAATGATAATTGATTATGAAAAATTGGAGGCAGAAAATGGTGTGTAACGATCCAATGGAACATTTTGAATCAGCTAATGCTATTCAATGCAATTACTGTGGTAAATTATGTTTTCCAGATGATGGACAACACCATTTAACAATTTGTACGGAGTATGAAAAATGAAATTCGATGAAAATGGATCAGCAATTCCAAGAATTTCTAAAAACGAAATCAAATTTGCTATTGCTAAAACCAGAAGCGAGATAATATCGGAAAATTACAAATGCAAATGTGGGGGTGATTTACAACTTTACTATGTACTCTATGAGTATAATGTAAAATGTAAATCCTGTGGAACAATTACAGACAACAAAACATTAAGGAGTTGGGCAAAAAATGCCACCACAGAATAATCTTGATGCTTATTTTGCTCCAGAAATCTTAGATGATGCCAAAAAAGAAAGAAAAGAAACTTTAAAAAAATTATCAGAACAAAAAATAGAACCAAAACCAGAACCTGAAAAGAAACTATCCAGGGATGAAAAAAGAGAACAGAAAAAATTTGTTGATACAATGATGTATGGTCTAACTGCACCTATAGTATTTGGATCTAGACAGTGGGCCTCATCTTATCCAGACAAACAATTAGAACATGCAAAAATGATGAGATTGGCAAAGGCAATAGAGTGTATAGATCAAGAAATGTGTACTCTAACAGATGTTGTAGCATTTTTTTATCCTCTCTCAATGGATGCACCATTACGACACGAATATTATAAAATGTACATCTACGCATACAAACACGGATTACCTACTGAATGGAAATTATTAGTCAAGTCAGAACCTGATATTGGAAGAGATGCAGAATTACATGATAACGAGCATGAGGAATTAAGAATTATCAGAAGAAAAATTTTCAATAGACAAATGCAAATGGTGAAATCTCATAACTAAATGCGACAAATGCCCTAACGAAGCTAAAAATCTAGTTGGCTGTGAATGGTTATGCAATCCCTGTTTAGAAAAAAATCAATGGTACTTGAATGTCGGGAAGAAATTAGGATATTGACTAAAAAAAAAATTATAATTGAAGTATCTGCTTACTGGATGAGACGAAACAAGTCCTGGAATGAACATAAAATTAGAAAATATGTTGGGCCATATCATGGAGCATGGACTATAACAAGATGCAAAGGACATCAAGACATTAACGGAGGATTTAACACGCCTGATATGATGGCTTCTTTTCCTACAACAGAATCATTAATTCAGAAATTTTTAAATCAATATCAACCAAGATTCCCCGATCATAAAATAATAATCAAATTAAAAATAACAAAAGATGATAGAAATCCTACAATGGAGAGTTTTTTCTAATGTTCAAATGGTGCAGATTCTGCTTAATGATCACACAATTCTTACCAAATGGATATACTGATGAACTTAAAAAATGCGATATATGTCATAATGAGGAATAATGCTCAAAAAATACAAGCTACATTTTATTAATCATAGTATAATAGTTCCCATAATGAAAACAATGACAATAGACGAGCAAATATCATCAACTCTAAAGTCTATTTTATACATGGAAGAGAAAGGAGATATTAGAAAAATAGCATTACTTGAAGAAGAGCTTCAATACCTAAGGAGTAAAAAATGAACTATAACCATCATACAATATGCTACCTTTACTATACAGAAGCAGTAAATGCAGGATTAATCAAAAAATGCTCCTAGTAATACAAAACCTCACAATTGGAATAACTACTCTATGTGTACTATGTTTCTGTACTGGATTCCTAATCTCAAAGTTACTATAAAGAAGAATTACCTATTTAGAATCCTCATAGGCTAGAACTCAAAATATCCAAACATGAGCAGCAAGGATTCCGTTTCCTGCATTTGACGCCTATGTTTTAATTATGTAAATATTTATTTTTCACAATGAAGGAACAGAAAAAATGTATCACATGTAAAGAAGTATTTTGGACAAAGAAAGGTAGTGCAAGAGTAAATTGCTCAAATAAATGTACAAGAATCTATGATCAAAGAGATTAGATGATAAAGGAAATCTCCTAGTGTATGCTGGAAAAAATAACTAATTACTAGAACATTCAATATTATCTAATGACAGAAAAAGAAGGTCAAAGTGTTATCTACATAGATGACCACTTTACAGAACACAATGCCCTAGTTGTAAAAACTTGGGGACAAGACCTACACGAAGCACCAAGCATTAACTTAGTGTACGTAGATGGTAAAAGAGGCGAAGATCAGTATGGAGCACAAAAGATTCATGAATCTAGTGTATCTCATGTTAGCAAAGTAAACCCTGCTGCAAGATGCTGGAAATTCGCAACTGAATAAAGGGATTTATTTCAACTCTGGAACCCAAAAGGAACCTGCAAATAGTTGACCTAAAGAACTTTTCAAGATACTAACTGGCGATCAAGGATCAGTATATAGGATAGAATTTTTGAGAAATGCTATGGAAGATGAGAAAGCAAGAGAAGCTATAAAGGAAATTATTAGAATCTTAAGTAATCTACGAAATACAGAAAATGATCCATTTACACAGTCAATTTATTTTGAACTCGATTCTATTGTAGTAGATCTGGAGCAGAGATAATTATGGTAATGAAAGTAAAATTATTTAACGAAAATCTAAGTTCAGAATTTACGTTAGGACACCTTGAGGAAAAAATTAATGATTTTATTAAAGACAAAGAAATAGTAAGTATTAACCAACAAACAATAATTCTTGATGATAGAGGCCATCTTCTACAATCATTCATAATATGTTATAACGCATAAAAATAATAATTCCTAATAGTTCCAAGTAAAACCATTCTATAATTCACACATGAAATTAAACTACATTGAAGAATACATTCTAGTGGCAGAAAAGGACTATTCCACTACTTCAGACAAATTGAATTATGTAAATCTTAGATTAAAAAGATACAAAATTGTTATGGAGGAAGGAGTACAAAAGGTAGTAAGAAACAAACTAAATCAAGAAAAGCCAATCAGTACATCATACTATTACAAAAAGGTAGGCGAAATGCAAAAGAAAACAAGGGATAGAGGCCAGCAAATATCAAAAACATATCTCACTGATTTGATAAATGAGCATGATACTTTAATCCAGGACAGAAAAGAAATGAGGGAAATTATTCAAAAGGCCCAAACATTAGAAAAAATGCAAACTGTAGTAATTGCAAAACGTGAGCAGATAGATCTAGGAAGAAGAATATTATCAGTAAAAGAACTAATCAAGGTACACATGGAAGAGCCTGACCTTGAAAGTGAGGATCATATTGAAAGACAAATACAACTACTCACCGCTTCTTAACAAAATTCGTCTAAACAAACTGCGTAAAGAACAACAAGCAGTAAGACAGAAAGATAGATTCCTAGCTAAACAAACTGAAGAAGAACAACAACTACAACAATTAGTTTTACCTGATGTACCTGATAATAGGTTGGAATGGTCTTTAACTGTACGACCAACTATCGATGGCAGAAAGAATATCGTACAGTACATGCCAATGCTGCAAAGATTACACGAGGACAATTGGGGATGGATTATGATAAAGTTTGCAAGACAAATGACAAAATCAGCCTATCTATCAACACGAATGGCACATCTAATGACCACCAAACCAAATCAAAAAACTATCTTTGTAACTTTTGAGGATGAGGCACTAACTGCATTTTCTAGAGACAAATTTAGAACCTTATGGAGTGAGTCAGAATTAGCAAGACAGTACGTTGATGGTTCCACACTAGGATCACTTTCATCTATACGAACTAAAAATAATTCATCAGCTAGTCTAGTTACTGCAGTAAATGATTTCAAGCACGTAGAGGGCAAATCAGGAGATGATTTAATCTTTGATGAGGGCCAGAACTTAGATCTAGATACATGGGTTACTGCAGGCGAATCTCAATCATTTACCAATGGTGCATTTGTTATTGCAGGGATTGGTGGGTACGTTGATACTGAATATACCAAATGGTGGGATGCCTCTGATCAACGACACTGGATATATTCAAATGAATTATGGCGTGACAAACTAGAGTTTAACCAAGATGGATTGGTATGGGATAGCTACATGGAGGATGTACTACAAGGCCACTGGAAGCAACTCAAACAAGAAAACCAATCAAGACATGGCTATTTCTCAAACCAATATCAAGCACCATGGATTCCATTAAGAAAATCAGACTGTGAAAAATACAAGCTACCTGAAAACAAATCTATCCAATGGAAGGAAGAAACTTATCCACAAAATGATTTTATTCGTCACGTACAAGCTGGCGATGTAGCAGGGGACACAAAACCATTCACATCACAAATGCTATACAAATTATTTGATAAGAAACGTTCTTTCCTAAAGCCATCAGAAGTTGATTATGAACTAGGAGATCTATTTTTTGGCGCAGACTGGGGAGGAGGCTTTAGAACTATAAGATGGATATACCAGTATGTTAATGGTAAATTCCCACAGTTTATTCTAATCAATGCAGATAGAGTAGAGACAGATGATGTTGAAGAACAATACAGGCTAGCTTGTGAATGGATAGACGATTACGAGATAAGCCAATCAGTTGTGGATGCAGGAGGGGGAACATACCAGGTGCAGCAACTAATGAAGAGATACGGAGAGTCATGTCTGAAATTCTCATACCTCACAAGACCAGACGATCCAGAACCAGACAGAGATGAGCAAAGAAAATTCTCACAAGAAAACAGATGGGCAAGAGACAAGACATTCCTAATGGATTCGTATAGAACCAAAATAATCAAACCACAATTGGATGGAAATAATATGATCCAGAACTTTGTATGGCCTGCTAGTGATACATCAAAGCTAGATTGGATTGTAGATCACCACACAAACGAACTAACTGAACTAGTCAAACTATCAAGAACTGGAACATACTATTCAAGATATTATACACCTGACAAATCAAAGAAACCAGATGATGGATTACATGGAAATATTATGGCATTAGAGGCACACCACGTTTATGATGGTGGACCACAGGACATTTCATTTAGTCAGATACCACCAGCAGAACCATTTGGAGGTTATTAGATGAGGCAAAAACAAAAAATAATCACATGTGATGTTAAAAACTGTTCAGCTCCTGCAGTAGTGCTAATATCTAACATAAATTTTTGTACAACCCACCAGTACGAGTATTAGATATGGTAGAAAAAAAGAAAAAGAAAGACTGTGACTGTGATGAGAAAAAAGAGAAACGAATGAGGCAGTATAATTAATAGTTACTAAATATAATATTGTAATTTTATAATTAATGACTGCTGATGATATTATTAAACATAAACGAACAATAACAGTTCCAAAAACAGGGGTAATAACTTTCGGAATACCATTTAATACTGTACAATTAACTGATGTAGATGCAAATCTAGTTCTTAGAACAGTAAGTAATGAATTTTATACTTTTGATGTAATTATTACCGGTAGGCAAGTAGCAGCAGTGGGAGTTGCATTTTTAAGATTTTTTATAGCTAATTCACAAGAGGATGAAACAAATATTACAAATCAGACGATTCTACCTATTAATGTAACAGATACATTATTTGCAACAGATACATTTAGAACAGATTTCGTAAATAATATTCTAAGTATACATGAACTTTACGTATATGGTGAAATAGTAGCATAATAATAAAATAACTCTCATTAATGATTTGACTTAATTAGATAATTCCTAAATAACTAAAATTGGTTTTAGTTGTAAATGTCTTTTACTGGAAATCAAAATATAGTTTCAAAGAGAGTAGAAAAAATTCAAGATTTAGATATTTCAAATGTATTATTTTCTGAAGTTATAGATCCAGATAATATTAACTCAATAAAATTAACTGAATTGTTCCAAAAATATGGTAATACAATTTATGATCTTTCTATACTTCATAGTTTTACATCAAATGCACCAGGCTCTCCTATTGATCTATACTATTCTATTAGAACTATTGAGGTAGAAGGGGATGTTGCTGATACAGCAGTAATTGAATTTGCAGCACAAGCGACAGCAGGTGTAGTTGTTCATGGTGCAGATCTCATAAGAGTAGATCATACAAATGGCAGAACAATATTTACTGTAGCTACAATACATACTCTAAGTAATCCAGCATAGGCAAATAATTCTTACAATATTTTACTTACACACCCCAGATCCAGGATAATTCTCATATACAAATCGACTCAAATCGACTCATTGGATTCAGAAACTCAGGAAAGAATTTTAGAATTATTAGATGATGGTAAGACAGCTAATGATATTGTAAAGATTCTCAAAGATGAGGATAATATCAAAATATCAAAAGCCACCATAAACAGAACCAGACGATTAACTACAGCATTAGGTGATGATAAAAAACTAACACCTGAAGAACGTAATTTGTATCTCTCATACATGAAAAAGAGTATAGAGAGAAAAGAGAAAAAACAAAAAGTCTGGCATACTTTTTTTAGTCCAATTACTAGAACTCCTGCAGATGGACCATTTGATCCAAGTATGCCTGAAATATCAGAAAATGGCCACCAATCATTTTTGAATAATTACATTCCAAAGAATAGTTTTGAGGCAATAGATGTTGATGTAAATGATGATGGAAATATTCTCTCATCACCGGTTCCATTTACTGCAAAAAAAAATGGAATAAACACAATACCTAAATTTTTCTGGAACCCATATACGGCACTTGATCTTATAGTATTCCAGGACGTTTACACCCATACAATTTGTGGAACTATCATTGATGTGCTAGTAGCCTTTAGTGTTGGATTAGGTATTCATCCAGTTTTAAAATTAATCAATGAAGATGTTCCAGATGATGAACTAAAAGAAAAAGAAATCCCCCAAAAGCAAATTAAAGAAACAGTAAAACAAGAACGCCAAGATAACTTGCAAGAGTTAGAGACAGAAAAACCAGTAACACCAGAAATGCCAGAACCAAAACCACGAAAGGAAACAAAGCAAGAGGCACTAGAAAGAATAATTGATGAAAATAAATCATTGTTAGATCCATTAGTTGCAGTAGATAATTCATTTGGAGATCAGAAAAATGAATTAGGAATTTCTGAGGATTGGAACACCAAAGTTGAAGCTCTAGTTAGGAATCACTGGATATTTGGCAGAGATCTAATAACTATGGAACCTGATCCTGATAATGTCTTTGAGTGGAATGAAAAGAAATGGCCAAACATTAGAAATATTGCAAAGGTACAACACCCACGAGATATTAATTTTATTGAAATAGAACAAAAAACATTCAATATTGTCAGAGTATCTTTAATGTTCTCACCAGACATGTTGGAAAAAACTGATATGATTTATCTAGCTCACATGGAAAATTCTCCAATCTACAACGGTAAGGGATATGGCTATTCATTAGAGCAACGAATGCTTGGTAACGGCAGATCTTTACGAAAACTAATTGACAGAGATTTCCCAAATATCGCATCAATAGGTTATGCACCATTTACAATTGTAGCTACAAAAAGAGATGAGAAAGGAACAGGACAAGAGGCAGCACAAGGCCAGACATTCATCAATACAATGGTTGCAGGACAGCCAAACCACACAGCACTAAAAGATCCTGAACATGATTTGGTAGTACATCACATTGACACAAAGCCTGATATTTCTGGAATGATTGATATGGCAAACTATCACGCAGAAGCTGCAGCAAAGACAGTACAAGTTCCAACTGCCCTAGTAGCAAAAGAAAAAGATCCTAACCGTGATACATTGATGGGAATATTACGAGTATTTGCAGAGACTGAAATCCCTAGAAAAAGATTGCCGATAAAAAGAGCATTTACACACCAACACTATATGGTTAATTTTAGAGAATTTTACAAAGATAAACCAGAGATATTAGAAAAGTTCAGAGTAGAGGCAGAATTTACAGATGTAAAGATTGATTCATGGGCAGATATTGTCGGTGCATTCTTGGAGCTAAATAAAATATTTAGATTTACTATAGATGCTGCAGGTGAAATGTTAGGTATTGAAAATCTTGAAGGAAAGATTGATCCTGAGAAAGAACCACTAGGTGAGAGTGTAATGGATTTAGGAAACGGAAATAAACTTAGCATGACGGGACCACCACCACCAAAGAAAAGCACATAATTCTCTTATAGTAATTAGATAATTAATTTGATAATGGGAAAAGGCGATCAACTTCTTAATCAAAATGATGAAAATAAAAATAATGAAAATAAAAATAATAGTTCTCAAAATAGTACAGAAAATAGTACACAAACTCAATCAACATCTGAAAATTCACAAAATAATCAAGAATCTAGTACAGTTACCACAGATGATTCTGAAACAATTAAAGAACTTGAAGCAAAACTTGCAGCAAAGGATAAAGAAGTTCAAATTATCAAAGAAAAAACTATAGAAGCAATTCAGAAAATTAAAGAAGAAACCAAATCAGAATCTAACATTAAAACTAATCTTGTTGCAGGCATTATAAAACAAAATACATTCAAAGCAAAGTTCAGAAACGGCTATGCTGATGGAACAGTAAAGAAAGCAAAAGAAGAACTAAGAAGAAATCAAAGAAAAGCAACAGTATCAAAATAAAATACTTCTAAAAATATAGTATATTCAATTTTATTAAATGTCAAACTGTAAATTACAAGCATTATACTTTGCTTCAACTGAATTTGAGGTACTAGATGAGTTTGAAGGAGAGCAAGGGACATTTATCAAATCATTTCTAATTAATAATAAATTAAATCTAAATGACTGGGAGGTAACTAAGGAAGCTAATCGTTTGGATGGTCCAGACTTTAAGGGAATGCCAGGAATTGAGTTTTTTAACAAAGGCAGACGAGATCATACAGTTGGAAATAGCTATACTCAGGCATTACATCTACAAATGCCACACGCAAAGGCAATAATCAGAAAAGTTCTAGGAACAGAAACAGGTGAGAAACTAACCCAAATATCTAGAGTATTTGATAAAGAAATAATTAAAAAATTACGAAACCATGAAATAAAATTTGTTTCACCTGCTATTTTTCCTCGCAGTATAGATGATGTAGAAGTTATTGAGAGGCCAGAAGGTGGTCACATACACAGAGTTCACCGTTATCTACCATTACACTATGCTTTTGTTGATGAGCCGGCTTATGGAACTGATGATGCAAAAATTACTGATATTTGTGATGGTCCAGATTGTTTAATCTAATTAGAAAAAGCATCAGCTAATGTATCAACTGAGGGAATAGGCCAAGACGATGTTGATCCGTTAAGAGAAATTCCAATTATCAGAGTTTCAAAGTGTAGTAAGACTGGAAAAATTAACGTAACAATTGCAGATGATGAGAAATTAAGTGAGTTAGTTTCTGAATGTCTATCTAAAAAATTATCACCAGGGGAAGAACCAACAGATCAACAGCTAGCGATTTGTTTTTCAGAGGCCAAGGAGATGTTAAAATCTAATAATTCTCAAATACTAGATTCAAAAAGAAGTGATAAGAAAATGGGCAACGAAGATATTACTAAAGACGAAAAAGAAAAACTAGAAGCACGATTAACTGCTATAGAAGATGAACGAGAAGAAGAAAAAGAAGTTGCCAAAAAAGCAAAAAAAGCAGCAGCAAAAAGAGCAGCAGAAACTGAAGATAATCACGAAAGTGATATGTTAGAAACTGCAGCAGACGATGATGATGAAGAAAAAATAACAGCAAGAAAGAAAGCAAAGAAAGCCAAAGCAAGAAAAGCAGCAGAAGATGAAGAACAATCTGAAAAACAAAAAGAACAAACTGCAAAAATTGCAACATTAACTAAAATCGTAAACATGCCAATTATTGACAAATATCTCGCAGCAAGAAAAATGATAGGAGATGATGATGAAAAATTACAATTAACAAAGACTGCAATGCTAAAAGCATCAGTTGAGGATAACCAAGCAAGATTAGATGAAATTCAACCATTCTTAGCACAAATTAGTTTTAACACAGAAGCAGAACAAAAATCTGCATCCACTAAATTCCCAATGGGATTAAGTGCAGATTCACAGTTTAGTGGTTCTAAGAAATCAGCAGAAGAAATGTTTGAGGAGTTGTATCAATAATGGGTACTAGCGGACCAGGTAACATTACACACATTGACAATCTCTATGTAAAGACATTTGATGTTCAACCAAATACTAATGTTCAATTAGGTGATTTTGTTGTTGTAACTACAACTGGTGTAAGACAATTTGTTGCTACTGATACTACTGGTGGTTCAGTAGGTGATTTTGCTAAATTATCATTGATAAGTGTAGTTCAAGCAGCCGAAGATGCAAATAATCTTAATTCTACTGATGCTTCACTTAGAAAGAATCAGATAACATGTATCACTAAAGGATCTGACTGGGTTGTAACAATGAAAGAAGATGTTTTACCTGATAGTCATGTAGCAATTTTTATTACAACTGTTGCTCCTTCTGTTGTTGATGTTAGAACTAGTACTGATCCTGCAGAAACACTCGGAGTTTACAAACATAAAGAATTTTCAACAGTCGCAAGACCATCTTTACTTAATGATAACGGTATAGTCTCAACGGGAAGTGCTTTCTAATGAGTCAAGAACTTCTTATGAGACATGGCGACAAGGTCACATACTCACCTTATACTAACGGAGTTTACTTTGGCTCTGATAGTTTAGCCGAAATTGACTTTGGTAATCCAATGGAATTAATTGGATCAAGAAAACTCGCAGAACTCAAAGTATCAAACGAGAAACAAATGTCAGGCTCTATATCTGCAGGACAAGAAGGATTTTACTCAAGTGTATCTTTTAAGAAAATATTTACATCACTATCAAAATCTCACATGCAAGTAAAATCTGCAGCAAGAGATCTAATGACAATTATTCAAGCCGAAGGAATGAACTCCAAAGGATATATGGCTGCAATGAAACTAGAACAATTAAAACAACAAAGTGCAGCACAAGCACCAATCCAAGGAATCGGTCAAGATGCAATTGATCCATTAAGAGTTATTGAAATTATCACTAAAGTTAGAGGTCTAAGACCAAATGTATATGTCGTAGAGAATGGATTTTTCACGCATAACGTAAACAAACTAGATGCTAGAACTCCTGAACAAGACACTAGAAACGGTCAAGTACAAATGAGACCACTAGAGAAAGTTGACTTTGACAAGTTGCAATATTCAGAGGGCAGATTTTCACTAAAGAAAAACACATTCCCAACATTGATAGCTTCTGAGACTTTAAAGAGATCAGACTTTAACATTCAACAACTAAACATGGCAGATGCTATGGTTGGACACGCAAGAATGAGAAACGGTCAAGGACTCCAAGCACTAGCTACACTATCTGGTTCAGTAGGAACATCACCAACATTTGGAATCAATGACCCTGAAGCAACAGGTTCTAGTTCAATTCCACACGGAGCATTTAATGTAAAGAAAGAATTATTGGCACTATTACAATCACACTTGGATGAGAATGAATCTATTTTAGATAAGATTTGGATTAATCCAATTGATTACGCCAGATGGTTATCAAACTATGATGTCGGTGGCTTTGCTAATGCTAATGACGATGTAACAGTCTCTGGAATAGTTCCAATGAGAGGAATACCAAATGTTACTGCATACTTGGACAGAGGCGTACCAAGAGGACTAATGTATGCCGGTGATTCACAATCAATGCTTAAAGGTGTAGGTCCATTTGAGACAGAGTTCTGGAAAGAATATACCAGAGATGCACACGCTTTCTTGACAAGAGATTATGTTCAATTCATTGTTCCAAATCCAGGAAGATTTGGTATCAAAATCCAAATAGATGGAACTGGAACTGACGAATATGTAGAAGATAGTGAAATTAAAACAGATGCACAACTCGAAGCATACGTCCAAGGACCACAAGATCTTCTAGACTCACCAGTAATCGGTTAGGAGTAAACAATGCCTCACCGTTCTTTTGGAACTGAAAATATTTCTTCACTACAACAAAGAGATTTGAAAGGCTCTGATTTAGAACTTGGAACAATCTCTAGATTACAAAACTCTCCTGATACCAGTGAAGTTAGTCTATTTGTAAGACCTAAAGTGATTAGGATTCGTGATCCAGCACTTTGAGTAATGAGGAAATAAACGAGAATCAATTTATCACACTAGAATACTACAAATCATATCACAAAATTACAGATACACAAGATGATGATACTCTACTTGGAATTATAAAATCAGCAAACAACGAGGTAAAAAAACAATTAATCACAGTTGTAGATGATATTTTAAAAATAGAGGGTACTAAATTCTTTGATCGAGCACAAGATGCAGCACTGGTATTTTGTACAGCTAGTGCAAGACGAGACATTAATCAGATGTATGACGAGTCAGAGAAATTATTAAAAAATTTTAACTCATTAATGGAAACTCTACTAGGAGACATTAGAGCAACAGCACCAAAGAGAACCAGCTTGGAGGTTGTATCTCGAAGTATTCCATTTGAAGATGATTATTTCGCAGAGAGGCACTTGCCATAATGTGTAATACTATGATAATTCTCAAAAGCAATAAGGAGAAGAAATCTCATGGGTAATGATAGATTAACAATTACACTAGCTGAAGCAGTACCAGGAGCAAGAGGAATAAATGCCCCATTCTTTGCTACTAATGTAGATCCTGAGATTTCTATAAGAGGTACACTACTTACTTATCAGGTTGCTTTTCAGGGAACAGGTATTGAGGTAATAGAGATTACAACAGATGGCGGTGCAAAATGGCACGCAATTAATTATAATAATGGTATAGTATTAGCAAATCCAATATTTACTTTGCAGGTTTTAATTCGAGAAGGTGGCTCATTTAATATTAGATCAGGTACTGCAATTAGTTTTCTTGATGAGGCAATTGTAGATCTAATATGACACAATTAATGTGGCCATCTCAAGGGTTACATAATATCAGAAGACTTGACAAATACAAATGGTTATCACCATCTCAAGGCTCAATGGCTATTGCCTCAGTTAATGTTACAAATATTGAGGGATTAGGAAATGGTGGTACTATTGAATATAATGCACCAATCCCTGACTTAGTTGAGGACTTTGTAACTAGCGGAAAGAGCTTTGTTTTGGATAATATAACAGTAGGATTAGAGGGCTTACAAATTTCTAAAGGTAGTGAAGATGGTAAATTTATGTATTGTTATGATGTTGGTAATAATGATATTTTACAATATAATTTTGGTACTCCTTATGATCTAGATACTGTAGTAAATTCGGCACATGGTTTTAGTGTACCTCTTGGCAGTAGTGGTATAGAATTTGATTTTGAATTTTCTGGAACAGGCACATTACTTTACTTTATAATTTTTGCATCATCGAAATTTCGATTAAATTCCGAAAATTTATTTGTTCCTTGGCAATTAATAGATGGTGATGCGAACAGTGAGCAAAACTTTGATTTTGATACTCTTCCTGTAATATCAATTTCTTTTTCTACTGATGGTTTAACATTATTTGCACTTGTTGGATCTATGCCTGTTGGTAGTATAAGACAGTACAATCTTCTTGCACCATTTATGGTTAAAAACATGGTTGATTCTGGAACTATATTTAATCTTCCATCAGGATTACCTGTAAGAAATATTAGATTATTGCCTGATGGACTAAATGTTTATGTCAGTGCTACAAACGAAACAGTACATAGATTTGAATTAGCAACTCCAAATGATCTTTCAACAATTAGTACAACTGTAGATGGAATTTTAAATGTTAGTGCATCTCTTAATGATCTCGAAGGTATTGCTGTTTCTAGTAATGCAACTAAATTATTTGTAGTTGATCAGCAAATTTTTAAAGTAATTGAATGGATAGCTCCTACAACACAAGGACCAATTGAGGTAGTAGTACCATGAGTGCAGTACAACCAAAAGATCTTCCTCCAGGTATTGCACAACGTGGAGCAATAGCACACTTTCAAGAACCAGATAATAATTCTCTTGGACATTTAGAAGAAGATGTTTCAAGATTACAAAGTGCCATTAATCCATTTTTAATGACAATAGCTTACAAATTACATGATCTAGTAGAAGATGGTGGTACAGAGTATAGATGTATTGTAGCACTATCAACTGTAGGACCATTTGTACCTTCAGAATGGAAACCATTGGGTGGATTAATTCAAGAAATTGGTAGGACTACAGTTACAGGTGCTGCAGTTAATAATGTTCAGATAATATTAACCAAAATAACAAAATACATGAGAATTAATTTCTTTGCTAATAATGCCACTGGTAGTTTGGTTTTGAATATGACATTTAACGAAGATAATGTAGTATCTAACGGTAAATACACAGAACATGAAATAGAAGTAGTTGAGGGAGATATGACTGGATCTGTCATGGATGCTTTAGCAGTAGGTGCATCAGAAACCGCTACAGACGATTACGCTGGCGAAGTTGTAATAGATGTTAATTTAGCACTTAAACCAAAAACTGGTTCTATGAAAGTCACAGCTCCTAACGGACTTGATACAGAAAATGAACCATATATTAGAGAAGCATCTCTATTATGGCTAAATTTAACAGAACAAATCGCAACAATTGAATTTGTAGATGTTTCTGATCTTGGTCCAAATGATGGTATTGGTATTGGAAGTGAGTTTATCGCTATGGGTTGGGATTAAAAAAATAATAATTACAATAACTAAATCAAGCTAACAAAATTTTTAATTCTAATAACTAACATGACAGAAATCTCTATTGTGGGCAATAGACGAATTATATCTCCTAGTGGAGACAATATGCAAAACACATCTTGCATTAAAGAATGTGGATTTATCGCCCTAGGTTGGGGCTAGTATCTGCCAACAACAATATCTAATCCAGATTTTGTAAAAAGATTTTCCGTTCAAGATGTTAGAGATTATTTTGCAGGTGAAGCTATCGATGTAGTTGGCAAGGCAATATCTCTAGGAACTGATAATGTAGGAATGGTTAGAACTATGACTGTTGATGTCATACTTACAGCACCACAAATATTAGCTTTTGAAGAAGAATTTTTCCCTAAAAATTTAACATCATTAACTACCAAAGGTGATGTTCTTACCCATAATAATACAAACGAAGTACGAAAAGAAGTAGGTGCAAATGATACTGTACTAACTGCAGATTCTACAACAGGAGATGGTTTAGCATGGAAAAGTATTTCTGGCGGAAGTCCAGTAGATGCAGAATCTAATGCAGCTTTAGGATTATTAATTGATCAAGTGATTGCAGGAGTTGCTCCTATTACATGGGATGAGAATTTCTTTAGTGGTGATCCATCAAAAATCATTGATGAGGGATCAGGAATAATCAGTTTACATAATGGCCAATTTGTTCTATCTTCTACTTTAGCATTGGATATATCAGGTGGTGGAAGTCAATCTGCTGTTTTAACTTGGGAATCAAGTGCCAATATTGGTGGTCCATTTGTTACAATTCCAAATCCAGAAGCAAGAGCAGCAGCTTATACAATAGGAAATTCAAGCGTAACAACTCAACCAAAAGCATCTGCAATAGTTGATGCTACAATTGCTGCAGTATTTGTTAGAGCAGTATTAACTGCATCATCATCTACTACTGTTTTAAATTCTGCATCTTCTGCAATTATAGAATCATTTGGAACATCTGCAGTTGCAAATACTCCATTAACTACTAAAGGTGATGTATTAACTCATAA
>Ga0114923_10000828_pt1 | contig 22263 bp, 35 predicted proteins | sample SumtaG_FD_89578 | JGI IMG/M metagenome (GOLD analysis project Ga0114923, IMG submission 89578) | Deep subsurface microbial communities from Indian Ocean to uncover new lineages of life (NeLLi) - Sumatra_00157 metaG | ecosystem: Environmental > Aquatic > Marine > Oceanic > Sediment | place: near...
ATGGCTATCGCGGCTCGGGCTACTGCAGAAATGACCTTCTGGCCCCCGCTTACACCCCGGGACGCAAATCTCCCCCTGAGGCTCGCCGGGGCGACTTTCTCGCCTTGCTCCAGGGTCCTGATCGAGAATCGGGCAACAATCACAGCGTCCTGAGCCTTACTGGCCGTAGGTTTGGCCCGTAGGGCAAGGCTAGCCAGAGAAACGCCGTCAGCGGACTTCTGGGCGCCTTGTGCCGAGCGAATCGCCATACTGACCCGCAGGGCAGCCTGGAAAACGAAGCCAGCCGTGCCGCTCAGCCGTGATCTGATTGCCAGGCTAGCTGTCGCGACCCCAGACGCAATCTTCGCCGAGCCCAGGAGCGCTCGAGCCGCAAAACGCCCCCGAATCGAGCTGACCCCCGTCTTGGCACCCGCAGAGCTAGGCCGGACGGCCATCCTGGAGCGAGTCGACCCCGGTATCGTCTTGTCGGCTTGTCCCTGGGCGACCAGTGCGAGCTTCGCGACCCCAGTCCCGCTGGCCGTTTTCTGGGCTGCCGAGAATGACCTCAGCGGGATGCGCATGTGAGCAACGAAGCCGTGAACAGTGGCGGCTTTCTTGAAGGCCCGTATAGCCATCCTGCCGATGGCGCTGCCAGATGTAGTCTTGGCCGAGGCATTGGCCACGCGAAGGGCCATCCGGGCCGCAGCCGTGCCTGTCGCAGCCTTAGCCGAGGCCGATGCTGCACGCAGGGCCACACGAGCTCTGATCGAGGCCTCAAAGGCGGCCGGCGGCGCCGTGATCTGCCGAATAGAGCGCTTGTATATTGGGATCGGTAGCGATTCGGCTCGAAAGACTTGGTCGGAGTCAGCCATAAAATACCCCGATCTGGCGCCGTGCATATCGGTTCGCCAGTGGCACATCTGCCCCGCCTATCGAGTGAGGTCTGATCGCGATCGAGGCGCGGACCTCAGCGCTCCTGGTCGTGCTGGTCGCAGTCGTGGGCCTTATCGCCAATGGTGCTCTGAGGTCGGCCCCGATGGTCTTTTGCAGGGCCGTACTGGATCGCATTGCCATGCTGGCCCGTATCGAGGCCTCAAAGGCGAATACGGCCTCAGAGTCGAGCAGGGAGCGCATCGCAAAGGCCGCGCGGATTGCCGAGTCGCTGGCCTTACTGGATCCAGACGTGGGCCTCAGGGCGAAACGTGCAGCCGACGTTCCCGAGACTGTTTTCTGACCTGCCGCTACGCTCTTGAGCGATACCCGCGCCCTGGAACTTCCGCTCGAAATCTTCCCCCCAGCTACCAGGGATCGGATCGCCATGCTTGCCTTAATCGAGGCATTGAACCCGCGACCGCCAACCAGCAGCGTGCGAATCGCGAAGCTAGCGCGTATCGAGGCGTCCGTGGTCTTGCTGGCAGAGCTCAGGGCCCGCAGGGCTAATGATGCGCTGGCCGTGCCATCGGCGGCCTTGTCGCCAGCACTGGTCGAGCCGAGCGCCATTCTGCCGATCGAGGCTCCGGGTGCTGTCTTGTCACCAGCCGAGGTCGGCCTGAGTCCCAGGCTAGCGCGGATCGAGGCGTTGACCGCACGCCCTCCATCCAGCCTTGCCCTGAGGGCAAATCGTGCTATCGGCTCGAAGGCGTGGACAGTCTCAGCCTTGAACAGAGCGCGTAGGGCCAGCCGAGCAGTGATCGAGGCTGCGACCGCTTTGTCGCCTGCTGAGGTCGGCCTGAGGGCCATTCTGCCAGTAGCCGATGCGGTGGTGGTCTTGGCTGCCGCGGAGGTGCCACGTAGGCCCATACTGGCGCGGATCGAGGCGTCGAACTGGATGACCTGAGCCGCATCCACCGCCGATCTGATTGCCAGGGATGCACGCGCTACCCCAGACGCTACCTTCTGCCCTGACGCAATCGCCCTGTGCGCCATTCTCCCCCGAGGCTCGAAGGCGTGAACTGTTGCAGCCTTGAACAGGGCGCGCATTGCCATGCGAGCGACGAGGGCGGAGGTCGTGACCTTCTGGCCCGAGGTGAGGGGACGGACCGCGAAGCTCGCCGTGCTGACCCCCGCCCCCGTCTTATCTGCTGCTGTGGTTCCCCTGATTGCCAGGGATGCGCGGATCGCCGCGTCGAATTGTATTACCTGGGCGCCGTCTGCCAGGGTCCGCATTGCGAACGCGGCGCGAATCGCGCTGGAGGTGGTTTTCTGGCTTGCCGATATAGCGCGCAGCGCGATGCTTGCGCTGGCTGTCGCCGCGTGCGTCTTGCTTCCTGCCGTCAGGGCGCGAGTGGCGAGCGAGCTCCGGGTCGTGCCTGTGGCAGCCTTGTCAGTGTCGGTCTGTGACCTGAGCGCGAGTCTCGCGCGGATCGCCGCATTGAACGTTTGCGGTCCCGCGGCGCTCGGAATAACAAAGCCGACACCGAGATGCTTCCGCAGCCGCGGTATCGCAATAAACCATGTGATCCGAGTAGCTATGGCTGACTCGTCAGCAGCACCGTGATGCCGATCGCTGCGTTAATTTCTCGAGTTGTCGCCTGCTTGATCCTAAGCCCCAGGCCAATACCTGTCGTGGGTCCGGGTTGTATTACGATCGGTTGACCGGATTGTGCAGCAGACCACCGCCATCCTCGCTCCAGGCTGAACGGGCGCGCGCCGCCTATTACATCCGTCACTGTCGGCGAAGTGGGCCATCCCGTGGACAGGATGCTGTCTGCAAATATCCCGTTGGGCGATCCTGGATCGGAGCCGACCTCCAACGGCTCGACGTTCATATCGTCGCCGCCAACACCCTGCGTGCCGGTCCGCACGATCTCTATCGCATTGGTCTCTGTGACCGGTTGACTGGTGTTGTCGTTAGGCGCCCACGACATAGCGTAGACGAGCATAAAGCGGTTGTTCGGAAACGTGCTAAACGCGCAAAGCACATCGTCCGGCTGGTACATCCGCTCGCCAGCGCCGGCCATATTGGCGCTGATGTGATGCCACGCACCGTGCGTAAACATTACCCACCTATTTCGAGGATCGTCAGCCCGCCGTGGAAGTTCATCGAGGCGCTCGGCGCGTCCAGTATTCTGAATCCGACCCTGCCGCTTGGCGACACGACGATCGGTGCAGACTGAGTCCAGGACCAGTTCCAGCCCGTCGCCAGGTTGAACGGCAGACCACCGCCGAGGGCCGAGCTTGACGACGGCTGAGTCCAGCCGCTGCTGTCCATGCTCGCGCCGGTTGCCCCGGTTGCCGGGTCTCCGACCTCGCGCGGCACGAACAGGGCTGTGGCGCCCGCGCTGCCGTCAGTCGAGAAACGCGCCCACTGCATGGAGTTCGGTTCGTTTATGTCATCTGTCTGCACCTGCCCATACCACGCTTCCAGTATCAGCAGGATGGCGTCGCTTGGCGCGCTTATGCGTACCAGGACGTCGTTCGCAGATAGCGCGCGTGAGTAGCTCGGCAGTTCTACGTCGTACATTCGTCCAAATGGGAACATTGTTCTCTCCTGTGCTCAGGTCTTCATCTCTCGCCACGTACACCCCGCGTCCATCTTCATCGACGGGAATCCGGGCGGTCCGCGAAATATAACCCCGAATCCTGTCCACGCCTCACTGATCAGCAGCGACTTCCCTGCGCGCTTTGCCGACCAGTGGAAACCGTACGCAATGTTGAACGGCATCTGGCCGATGCGCGTACCGGCCTCAACGCCGGCAGTGCTCCATCCACCAGACGGTATCGACTGCCATTGTGACAGGCCCGCGATGTCGTCGCCTCCCTCGAATAGCCGCACAGTGCCGACGTTGCCTCCGGTCGGGTTAGTGCTGAACTCGACGAACTCGATTATGCCACTCTGGTTCAGGTCGCGCGCATTGGCACCCATGAAGCTGAGCCACACCGAGTCCAGCCAAATGTAGTTGTTGTTGTTCGGCGTGCACTTGAAGATGATGTCATCCTCGCCTAACGCCAGGGTCGGGATTGACGTTGTCATTGCGCATGGCATTCCCATTCCCATCAGTAGTACCTCATTCCGATCTTCGGCGCCGGCTCCAGGAGCGCTGCGTTCTTGTGAAGCCTCCGCAGTATCTTCTCGCCGTAGAATTGCTCGTCGTTCTGGTCGTATACGTAGGCGAACACGACGTCGAAGCCGCGCTGGAAAATCGAGCCTGTTATCTCGGTGATCGTAAAATTGTTGATCAGCTCTTCTGGCGTTGTCCAGGTAACGCCGTTGTCGAAGCTGGCCGAGAAGTATAGGTCCTCGTCGCCGCCCTGCGTGCCGCCGCCACTCCACAGTGCGTAGATGTCCTCGCTGGTTCCCTCGAGGTTCGGCCATGTGTCAATCGCTATCGCCGGATGCAGTACTGTTGCGTGAACGAACGGCTCGTTGAAGTCACCGGTGCTGCTGCCGATGCCGGTGATCACGTCGATGTTGTTCTGCGACCCCAGGAATCTCACTGTGCTACTGGTGGACGCGTTCAGTTGAGCCGCCATCCATATTGTCATCTGGTCGTCGGGTGAGTCCTCGGTGTTGTCCCACGACACACCCTGCACGGCGCCGAGCATTGCTTCGTTGGTGTCCGCGCTTCCTGTTGCCAGGGTTGCCAGGGTGTTGTCTGACAAGAACGTTCGCGCCTGTGCGTCCAGCCAAGTCGTTGGCGGGTCTGCGGTGTTGGTCTGGCGCTGCCAGAAACAGTGCATGCCGTTCGTGTTCGGCGACTTGGTGAGGATCGCATCGCCGTAGTGAATATCGCCGCCGACGTCCAGCGCGACGTTGATTGTCCAGGTTAGCGGGCTGCCGGTCTTGTGCATCACATAGACGCGTTCCTTGTCGCCGCCGTGAACCCGCTCGATCTCGCCGTTATAGGTCGCGATCAGCTCCCCGTCGGTGCGCACCTGCAGGTCGATCATCGAGCGGTGCGCTGTGTCGGTGCCAGCGTCCACAATCAGTGTGCCGCTGTCGATCCAGGTCTGCGTTGCGGTATCGAACTCCATCTCCGTCACATCGCCAAAGGCGCCGTTCAGAATGTGGATCGTGTTGCCGAACGGAATCGCTGACCAACTTGTAGTAGTTGTGTTGGTTGGCTCGTTCGCCGCGTCCAGGATCACAAAGCCAAAGCCTGGATCAGTAGCCGGCGCCCTCTGCATCTGCATGCGGAGCGGTGCCGTTAGGCTTGTGAGGGCGTATATCCAGTCACCGATCAGGAACGGTCCCTTGTTGCCGTAGTTCCCTGCTTCCGATGCCAGGAGAAACGGCAACGGCGTCTGTGTCGTGTGATAGAACACGCGCATCTGCATGTTGTTGACGATCAGGCCGGCGGTCGTGTCAGCGGTGCTAACGCCGACGAAAAATCCGAAGTCAGCATCCTGCACATCGGCGCGCGTGAAGCCTTGCCCCCAGTGTTCGTTCCATCCCCCGACTTCATTGGTCTGGTTAACGCCACTCGGTACGGCCAGCTCGCTGTTCCTGTTGTCCGCAGCGTCCGAATTATCCGAGTCAATCAGCCGCAGCACATCCCAGACCATATCGCCTGTGCTCTCAACAAACTTGTCGATGCGAATCTCGACGCCGCTGATCGTTGCGCCTACCGGGATAGCGCTAAAGTCAAAGTTGTTCGCCGCCAGCCCGTTTGACTCCTCGGGTCCGGTAGTCGTTAAACAGGTTGCGGCGTTATTGTCATCGAGCTTGATAAAGTTCGGGTTCGACCAGTTGAAGTCGCCGCCTGTAATACCGCGTGCGCCTGCTGCGGAGTCGGGAAACTGCCAGCCGGTGTTCTGCGCCTCGGTGAAATAAATGCGCATTTGCAGGAAGTCGATCTCGAAGTCAGTACCCGCCGCCGCGCTTTCCACCCCAATGTAGAACCCGAAGTTGAGCAGGTGAACATCATCCCAACTGATTGTTGTCTCGCCCCACAGGTCTTGAGCGCCGCCGACCTCATTGGTTTGCAGCGAGGTGGTGAAGTCGGGCAGATCAGTATTCCGATTCTGTACGCCGGTCGCGTTGAGCGGGAAAATCAGGTGAAGGTTGCGACAGCTTCCAGGCGAGGTGTCCAGGATGTAGTCGCCGACGCGGATCTCGATGCCGTCGATCCGTGCGCCCGCAGGGATGTCGTCCGCCCAACTGTAGTTCGTGCCGGTCAGCCCTGCCGAGTACTCGGTGCTGGCGAGCGGTCCCGCGTCTGCGGTTGCGCCGTCATCTGCTTGTGCGTCGTTCGGGTTCGCCCAGTTGACCGACGATCCACTGATTGCCCGGTTGCCGATGGTGGTGCCGGGAAACTTCCACTGGGTGACTTCTGTGCCAGTGTAGTGAATCCGCATCTGCATAAAATTGACGTCGGTATCCAGTGCCGTGCCGCCCGTATCGACGCCGACAAAAAACCCAAAGTCGGCATCGTTCACATCATCCAGGGTGAGTGTCTCTCCCCATGCGTCGCTTGAGTGTCCAGCTTCATCTGTTTGGTCTGCGCCGCCAACGAGTTGCAGTTGCACAGCTTTGTTCTCGGTGCCGTCTGAGCCATCCGCAAGAATTAACCTGACGACCGCCCACGCTCGTGGCCCTGCAGAAGTATGCTCAAAATCACCGACTCTGATCTCTATGCCGGTGATGATCGCCCCGGGTAGGATCTCGCTAAAGTCGAAGTTGGACGCGGCGAGGCCGCTCGATTGTTGGCTTGTGCTGAGGCTGACACTTGCATCGTTCAGGTCGTCCACTTTGGCGTTGTCGGGATTAGTCCAGTCAGCATCCGACCCGCTGATCGTGCGGTTGCCGATCATCGTGCCAGGGAATTGCCAGGTGGTAACGGGCATCAGCCGGCAACCTCGAACGGCGTCGTCTGGTAGCTGATGCACTTGTGCCCTGTCAGTGCGGCGAGCTCCAGGTTAGTGCGTGGTGTGCCGCCGTTGATGTGCGAGACCTGCGCGCCGATCGGGTCGATGTCTGTCACGAAGTCGGCGATCTCCGCGTCGCTAAACAACTGGATCGTGTCCTCCGTGATTATGTGCGTCGGGACGTTGTTCCCCAGAGCTTGCTTGACCTTGTTGCGGCTGCCGGCGTTTGCCATGTTCTCCTTCAGCACCACCGTGTTCGAGCGTGGCCCCGGAGTGCGAAACGCATTCTTGATCTTCATCCCTTGCGCGCCGTTTGGATCCAGGCCGGCCAGGGTGATGGCCGCGTCGTAGTCGGCGAGCTCGTCGTTGCCCTGCTCGTCGTTGATGTAGTCCGAGATGTCTACACCGACCACGTTTGCGAGGCTGATCTCAGTCAGCACATCGACTCCCCAGCCGAAGCCGGCGCCGATGATCACGACGTGATCTGCTGCGGTGATGTTCAGGATCGCTGGTACGATGTGCTCCCAGCGTGCGCGGATGATCGGCTCGACGAAGGCGCGCATGTAGTGCACGCGGACAGGCGGGCGACCTCCTGGGTGACCGCCGAGCCGAGACTCGGGCAGGAACTTGTACGCGGCGTCAAACTCCGCTTTAGTCCAGCCCGCCACTGGTTAACCTATTTCCTCGAACTCAATCTCGTAAACGGCTGTCACCGAGCTGATGCCCTCGACTTCGTTGATCCCGAAAAATTCTCCAGGCACCAGTATCGGCCGGGAACGCGGTAGGAAAATCTTCTCGAATCCGGCCAACATCGATATGCCTTCGCGTCCCACTAAATCTTCGCCGGTGGTCAGGTCAACGGTGTGCGCATCCTTCGCTACGCCGCCGTAGGCGGAGTCTCCAGGATCGATCGGCTTAGCGTTGCCGGTTACCGTGTCACCGGTTCCGCTGGCCGTATACGTTCCCCAGGTCAACTGGCCGGAGTCATCCGTTTCGCTTGTGGCCTGTCCGAACTTGATGCGGTGCACAAATATCATCTTGTTCGCCGCGCAGCTAATCTCTGCAATGGTGCCGGCGCCTAAGAAGGCCGGCAATTCATTCGACAGCACGTACATTCTGGGCATTTTGTTCTCCTAAAGGGTGATCATTGCGCGCATGTCGCGGTCGTTCTCCTTGATCACATGATACGGGAAAGTAACCGCGAAAATGGCGACGCCTTCCGAGGTCACTCTGACCGAGAAACTATGCGCGCCGATACCGTCGGCGACCTTCTGTCCTGCGCTTCCTGGGCGCAGCGCGAAGTTCATCGAGGCTGTGCCGTCAAACGTTTTCTGCGCCGTCGTGAATGAGCGCAGGCCGAAGCTCTGCACTGCGATACCTGTACTGGTCTTGGCCGATCCGTTCAGGGAACGAATTGCCAGGCGAGCGACCGGGGCTCCCCCGCGAACAGTTGCGCTGGCATCGAGGGCGCGCAGCGCGAGGCTGGCGTCTATTGCGGCCTCGGCCTGCTTGGCTGCTGCAGACCTCGAGGTGACGGCGATCCGGGCGACGATGGCGGCCAGGTATGTGCGCACACCGTCGAGCGTGGTGCGGAGTGCGAGGCTGGCCTGCACGGCGCCGGTGTAGGTCTTTTGCGCTGCTGCCGCCGCGCTCATCGCCGCGCTGTGCTGACCGACCCCGACGAAAGTCTTTGCTCCCCCAGACGCGGCACGAATCGCCAGCCTGCTGCGCAGGGCTGCCGTGAATACCGGGGCCGAGGCCTCGCGGATAATCACGAACGTGCGCTGGTGCATGGTGTAGCCATCAGACGAGCTGCGCGCCCAGAACACCGCCACGTCGTCCGTGGCTGACGCAGGCGTGATCCGTCCGCCCGCGAGTACCGGCAGGTTCGTATTGTCGAGCGATCCCTCGTGGTCGTTGCGTCGCTCCGAGTCGGTCACGGTGCTGCCGCCCGAGCGGATGCTGACGGTCATGTTCTCGCCGGTCGGCATGGTGCCGACGGAGTCGTGGGCCGAGTAGTACATCAGCCAGTCGTTGTCCCCTGGGTCGGCGATCAGCATGTCGTCGATCTGCACGTCGGTGGTGCTGGACACCGCGTCGTCCGCCGTGCCTGTCGCCTCGATGCTGTCGTCCGTGTTGATCGGGATCAGGTTCATGGTCCGCTCGAGACAGCTGATCGTGCCGCTGCCGTCGATCCGGCTCCAGGCGATCTCTACCACTTGGCTGCCGTTCGGTGACACCAGTGCCGCGATCATCAGCGGGCGTGCGGTGTCTGGCAGTGAGTTCTCGTTTGCGAATTGTCGGTGACTGTGCGCGACCTCCGTGCCGCCGACCTCGATGCGATAGCCCATATCGGCATCGTCTGGTCCCTCGCCGCTGGCCGTGAAGGTCAGCAGGTAGTCGCCGGCGACGGGCGTGCGGCTCATGTTGTCGAGCGTCGTCCAGGTCGCGGTTGCCAGGGTGTCCGTTACGGTGTCGCTGTCTTCGTAGTCAGTGCCAGCATCCGGGATCGGGAACAGGGCGATCTCTCTGCGAAACGCCAGCTGCGGTGATGATGATCCCGATGCCTGGTGTCTGATCTCTACGTCCTGCGAGCCGTTCGGGCTAACCCTGCAGGTGATCGCACAGGTGATGCGGTCAATGTCGAGGCTGGTCTCCTCGTTGACCCAGCGCACGGTGTGGGTGACCTCGCTGCCGCCGACGAACACGGCGAACTCATTGGTCTCGACACCGCCGCTGCTCGCGTTCTCGACTTCAATCGTGGCGAATAGGTGGTAGTCGTCTGCCGCAGGGTCCGAGTGGATCAGGCCCGTTATCAACGTGAACGAGGTCGCGTCGAGCGTGAAGCTGGCGGTCGCTGCGGCGCGCAGGATCGCCACGGGTTAAAGGTCCGTTTGTGAGTCGAGCAGGCGAGCGACGACGCGGAACAGTCGCCGGGTTCGGGTCAGCTGCTGCGCCAGTGTGAGTCCGGGCCAGTCGTTGAAGGTCTGCACAAAGTCCTGCCGATCCTGTTCGTCGGTGTCGCGGTGCCCCTGGAACTTAGACACCTGCGTGTGATCGTGTGCGGCCAGGATCGCGTCCAGGGTCGTCTCCTGTGGCGCGGTGAGCTCCGGGTCATACTTGAAGTGCATATCTCCGGGCGTGTGGCCGTGCGCGTTGCTCGGGGTGTAGACGCGCCGGTTCAATCGCTCGAAGCCGGCCCAAAGCAGGCCTCCCCCAGTCAGGCCCTGCGCCGCCATTTCCTCGTGCAGCCGCTCCTGGTTGAAGTCCTTCACCACGTTTTTGACCAGTGCCGCCATCAGTTAGGCGGCAAAGGATCGACGACGGATAGCGTCGGTGGTCGAGGTCTGGCCGGAGTCACGACAAAGGTCACGACGTTCGAGGCGTCGGACTCTTGCGCGTCGGTGTCCACGTGCGTGGCAAAACAGTCGTGACGGCCCAGCCCGAGGTCGGCCTGCGCGGTGAGGCTGCCGTCCAGGACCTGGATCACCGGAGTTCCCCAGCTCGCCGGGTCCTGCGGGTTCACGTCGCAATAAATGCGCGTCGCGACAAGGTCGGTGACCAGGAACGGCGTGCCATCCATGCGCTCGTCGGCGTTGATCCAGTTGAATGTCTTGGTCTCCGCTATGACAAGGCTGGCCGTGAGTAGGCCGAGGCCGGTCAGCGTGGCGATCCACCAGCGCTTAAACCGGATCCAGGCCGCGCTCGTTTTTCTCTTGATGGTTTCCCACATGATCGTCTCCGGTGCGGGCGTGCGGTGAGTCTAGCACCAAGAGCACACCCTGATCGAACAGTCGCTGCAGGGTGAGGCACAGGGCCCGCATCCTGATCTGGGCGTCGCGTCGGCACTCGTTGTCCATCGAGGCGTGGCAGACGTCGCACAGGTGAGCGACCAGCCAGTCGTGGGTCTTCTGTCCGGTGCCTGCCGCCATGCCGTAGAACGCTCCAGGCAGATGTGCTGGAACGGTGGTCTCCCGCTTGTTCTCCCGCTCGCACAGGACGCAGAGCTGTCCCTCAGCCGCATCCAGTAACGCGCGGCTGCGGAATCGTTTCACCCCCGGAACGGGAACTTGTGGCGCGGATGCAGGATCACTCGCCCGTCCAGCTTCTCGACGGCGTTAGCTTGGCCGACGAGCTCCCGGGCGACACTGTGCGCGATGTGAGGCGAGAACTTGAGGGCGCCGTGTCCGTGGATTTTCATCACGATGTACCACACGCCCTGGATGTTCTCCCGGCCGAAAGTGATCGCCTGAGGCGAGGCGACGACGTCACCGACCTGTCCGTCAACCCCCACCGGCCTGCTCCATCTCGGGCAGACCCAGCTGTCGCTCGGCCATGCTGACCTTCACCTCACCTTTGAGCCAGCCGTGCAGGACGTCCAGGAGTCCGGGCGCGACCTTGATGTCCTCGGTCTGCACCTCCATGAACACGTCGCAGAGCTTCTCCATCTTCGGCGTGATCTGGATCTTGCCGACGTCGCAGGCGCCGAGCTCCCAGGGCTTAGACTTGCTGTCGTCGCTCAGGGTCACCGCCACGTTGCCGATGGTGTGCTTGATCCGGATCGGATAGGTCTCCTGCAGGGCAGGCTGATCTCCGGTCCAGTACTTCTCGATCTCGGACACTGCGGTGTCCAGGCGAGCCGCGTCGACTCCCTGGGCCAGCAACTTAAGCACGACCGTCCGCTGGTGGTGATCGCCGTCCGGGTCCATCTTGAGCTTGATCTCTTTCAGTTCGGCTTTCGCCTCAATCACGAACATTTCCCTATCTCCCAAATTTGGACGTCAACTGCTCCGCCCTGGATGTTATGCGACCGCCTGATCCGCAGGTCCCAGACCTGGCGATCGTTGTCGAAAGCGCCGCCGTGCTCGAGCGCGTCGAGCAGCGGCTTTATTCTGTTGTCGATGTCTCCGGAGTTCCCTGGCTGGTGCAGGTCGATCAGTACCGCGATCCGGGCCGAGCCGAATCCCTGGGTGCGGTTGATCAGCAGGGCGACCTGATCGCGAAAGCGGCGCGCACGCTTGGTCAGGTACGGGTGCCCGTTCTTTGGGTCTCGCCCGTAGTAGTGGTTGATCGTTGGAGGATATGGCAGCCGCGCCTGCATCGGCGGAGTGTAGCAGAGTCATGCCGCACGCCCGTTGCAGTCGATGTATTCGTTGTCCTGGGTGGTCAGGGTCTTCTGATTGTCCGAGCCCTCAGGCACGGTTCCGTAGCCGCCGCAGCGCGGACAGATGTGGTTATTGACCTTCATGGTGACGCCGCTCTCATTGTCGCCGGTCCCACGGCACAGCTTGCACTTGATGCTCATGCTGTCCGCCGGCGGGCCGTCGCCAGCACGCGGTCTTTCAGGTTGAGATTGTAGGCGAGGTCCATCCGGGTCAGGAACAGGCCAGCGATCATCTCCCCGATCTCCGCGGGCTCCATCTCCTGGTCGTCGCGCAGGTCCGGCACGACGTCGCGCATTATCTCGGCCTTGATCTTGAGCGCCTGCCGAACTTCCGGCAGTCCCTGGGTGAACATGACGTAGCTGCGGAAAATTCGCCCGAGCATCGCTTCCTCCCAGGGCACGACTCGCTCCGGCAGGTCCGGCACTCGTGGCCGGGTGCTGTCGCGCGCCGGTCGGTGTCCCTCGATCTCATCGGCCCAGCCTTCATCGTGCCAGCGCTGCGCGTTGATCCACGAGGCCGGATGTGGAATCTTGGTCTTGTCTTTATTCCACCAGCCGAGGCGCGTCCGCTTCTCCAGGTCGTCCACCGCAGCCTTCGCCGCGTACAGGTCGGCCTCAACGTCCTGCTTGATCCAGGCCGTGATCGCCGGCTTCTTTGCGACCTTCCGCGGGTAGGCCTTCCAGAACTTCTCGAACATCGGCGGAATCGTGTCAGCAGTCATATCTGTGTCGCTCCTCGTAGCTGCGCCGTCCCTTGCTCCAGGTCTGCGTGCGCTCGTCCAGGGTGTAGTCGGTCCCGATGTGGTGCCGATCGACGCACTCCACCTCGTAGTCGATGTTGTTATCGCTGATCAGTTTGTGCCGGCGGCCGTCGATCTGCTCGTCTCCCCATCGGTGGTGGTTGTCGAAGATCGTGAACTGCATCTTCTCGTTGCACATATCGCAGTCCAGCTCGGGCGTCCGTCTGAACCCACTCGTCTTGATCATTTTCATATCGGTCATAGCTTGATGAACCTCACACAGGTGATGTTGCACAGGTAGGTGTCTTGCCAGTTGTTGTCCAGGGTGTTGAAGCAGCGCCCCTTTCGCCAGCCGCGGACGTTCGGCATATCCACTATCCCGGCGTGCGTCATGCTCTCATTGAGCACGTAGTAGTAACGCGGCTCGCGATCTTTGCGGTCGTAGGTTCCGGCGTCGTCCACGATAAAGGACGGGAACGGCCAGTCGTCCGCATCGGTGAACTCGACCGACAGTCGCTTGATTTCGTACAGCTCACCGTTCACGAACAGGTCGCCGCCGTCGCTATGGTCTGCCCACTCGGCGTGCGTCGGTGCGATGGTGTGCGGCGGAATCCAGACGTGGTCGCCGCGATCTCTGAACCAGGTCGCCATGCGCTCGACGGATACCTGGCTGCGGGCGAGCTTAACCTGGAACTGCGCGTGTGTTGCCTCGAAGTCAGTCGTCGACATGGCTTCCCTTTCGGAACTCGCCAGCGCAGGGACAGGTTGCGAAGTGCGGCTCGTGTTCGTTGTAGATGAACTTTGTCTCCCCGGCGTTAGGTCCGCGGAGGTGTGACTTCGTTGCTATGACGTTTACTGGTAGCCACTTTCCGCGCTTGGTCTTTAGGAAAACCATGTCGGCCTCGCAGGCTCGGCATTGTTTTATATCTTTCGGGTAGGGTCCGGGTCCGCTCATTTGTTTTGTCTGACCGCCTAGATTCACGTGCGCCGCACTCTCCCGTTAAGGATGCGCGACGCGCGTACGAATCTGATCGCCTGAGTTCGTATGTGCTCGGTGCTGCTGTCGCGTTTCCGCGCCCGATCTTGCGGTCTCACCTGTGCCTACCGCTGCGCTTTGCCGGGTCTCCGTATGGTAGCGCGTACTGCGCGCGACGCCATCCGTAGAACGAACCGCAGCGCGAGGTCGGATGCCGATCAACTTACAGTTTCAGAGTGGAAGTTTTGGAGATTCGACCGGCACCCGACGGACTGAGCATAGACCAGTTCCGCTGACAGGAAAATAGCCGTTTGAGGCCCTGCGTAGCTTCTGACGTCATTCTCACGTCGTTTTTTTCTCTTTTGTGTGACGTATCATACACTTATAGACGATTTATTTCGTCGATTTAGTAGCTATATATAAGAGTCAGCGTATAGTTAGAGGTAAGGGCAGCAACAAATTCAGACTGGAGATAGAAAAATGAGAACATTCGGAGTTGAGATAGAGTTCATCGGCAACCGCCAAGCAGTAGCCCGCGCACTCAATGCCGCCGGCGTTCGCTGCGAAGTCCAGGGATACAACCACCGCACGAGTCGCAAGTGGAAAGTCGTCACAGACGCATCACTCTGCGGTCAGGCTGGTGAGTTGGTTTCGCCGCCGATGAAATATAACGACGCGAGCTTCCGCATCATTGAGAAGGTCAGCGCAGCGCTTAACGAAGCTGGCGCAACAGTTGATCGCCAATGTGGTTTGCATGTCCATCACGACGCCGGCGATTTTCGCGGTCAGGACTTTGCACGGTTGGTCGCAGACTACTCGGACAATCGCAGAATCATCGACCAGGTAATGCCGCAGAGTCGCAGAGTCAATGCCAACTCATGGTGTCGCGCTCCGCGTCGCTCAGTTCGCGCTCTGACGACAGCAGCAGCAGTTCGCACGGCATGTGGCACTCGCTACACGGCTGTGAATGTTTCCGCCTTCTTCGTTCACGGAACGGTTGAGTTCCGCCAACACGCTGGCACGACGGACGCAGTAAAAATTCTGAACTGGATCCACTTCACACACGCCTGCATGGAAAAGGCGCGATCAGGTGAGGACATCAACTCTTGCGACGATCTGGAAACTTTCCTGAGTCGCCTGAGCAACACGAGCAACGGCGCAAACGTAGTGCGCGACATTCGCCTGAGTGTTCGCGGAATCGGCGGTCTGGCTTATCGCTTGATCGAGCAGGGCTACGACAACGACGACGTTCTCCGATTAGTTTTAGAGGCGAATCCGGAAGCCGACACAAAGATGGCGAGCATCAAATGGTATCGCAGTCGGTGGAATCGGGCGCAGCAGCAGAACGGCAACACAGAATCAGTAACGACAACAAACCGCGAACTTCTGAGTTCAGCAGTACGCGGATTTTTCATCAGCCGGCGGGATCACTTCGCAGTACGCGTAGCCACTCGCCGGGTAGCGTAGGAGCAAACAACATGACGACCAACATCCAAAATATAACTGAGCAACTCTGGAAGCAGCGCGCACTCTTTGTCGGAGACGTTGCGGCTTTTCAGAGTAAGGCAATTCTTGAGGCCGACGTGCGGTCAGCGGTTGAACGCGGCAACTTTGCGGACAACGACTTTCACGGCGCGATCAAGCACTACGAAGCAATCCAATTCTCGGAGAGTGACTAGGACGACCTGCTGATCGCGATCGTAAGGAACGCGAACGAAGGGCACGGCAGACACGAAGTGTACGGCGAGACTCCTGAGGCGCTGGCGACAGCGCTTCGGGAACTTATCAGTGCGGAGTGCTACGGCGCTTCTGACATTGGCGGCATGTTCTCGGTGTACAGGGACGGTGCCAGGATCGGCGACATCGCCTACAACGGCAGGTTTCGGCTGCGTGAGGAACTGCTCGGTACGGTAGGCAATGCGAATCTGACAGCGGCGACTTTGCTGTCGTCTGGTTATAGGGCGGCGACGGACGAGGCCATCAGGAAAATGGCGTACTACTCGGCGCAGCCGAACGTGTACGGCCAGCGGCGCAAGGACGCGATCACACACTGTGAGCAACTCGGCGTGGATCACACGGCGTCGTCTTTTGCGGAGTCGGTGTAATGGCTACGGCTAAGAAACGCTGCACGCTTTACTTCGCCTATGGCTCCAACATGGATGGTGAGCAGATGGTGACTCGCACTCCGTGGGCGCGTCGGGTTGGTTGGGGCAGGCTTAAGGACTGGCGTCTGGAGTTCCGCGGTGTGGCGGACGTACGAGAGGTCAAGGGTGCAGAAGTTCTCGGCGCTCTGTGGCAGATCACTCCGGCGGACTTGTCGCGTCTGGATCGGTACGAGGGTTATCCGTCACTGTACGACCGGCAGGTGGTTGAGGTTGAGACGCTACAGGGTCGGCGCAATGCGATCGTGTACGTCATGACCGGCATCGGCGGCAGGCGTGCGACGACGAACTTGTCGCCGCCAAGTCGCTGGTACCTGGACGGAATCCGTCAGGGATACCGTCAGCTTCAGCTTCCGCAGAAGGGGCTCGACGCTGCGGTGGTACGTGCAGGTCAGCGCCCTATGGAGCCGCGGCACAGGACGACGGTCAGCAGATCGTACGACCTGACGACTCAGTCGCAGACGACGTTCTCGTACAACGTGCCGCGCGAGCTCGAGTTCAAGACGTGCGAGTGGTGCGGCGAGAAGTCGCCGACAGTGGAACACGACGATCCTTCAATCCCGGCCGACTGCTGCGAGCAGTGCTGGATCGCGGCCACCTACATGAGGGACGACACATGAGCAGCAAGCTAAAAGTGATAGACGGAAGTGCCGGCGGCAAGCATGCGCCGCGTCCGTCGCGAGGACTGACCAGGGCAATCTACGACACGGTCGACGCGTGTGGTGGTGCGGATATGAAAACCGTGCGGAAGTATCTGCCGGCGGCCATCGAGAATATCAACCAGGTGGTGAGTCGCAAGAAGATCAAGCAGGCGCTCTATAACGCGGTTTATCGCGGCTACCTGATCCATGATCCGGATCACGATCACTGGAAAGTGGCGCCGATCAGTTACTACGTCAGTCGGCAGGAGCACTTGGCGGAGATTGAGGCGCACACAAAACGGGACGGTAAGACAAAGCGCGGTGAGCAGTTGACGGTCATTGCGCGGGCGCCGCTGACGTTCAGTCAGGTGCATTTGCTGGTTGCAGCAGTTGCCGGCGCCTTCCTGGCCGGCTTCCTGTTCGGTCTGGCGTTTCGCTTTGTCGGGTTGTCGTGATGGTCGAGCTACGGAGTTATCACACGGAGCAGGGCGTCAAGGTTGCGCTCGTGCTCCCCGGGCGGAAGTGGCTCCAGGTGTTGATGCTCGACGGTACTCTGACGGTGCGTCGGGTTCGCATCGGTGAGGCGAAACACATGACTGACATCGCACTCCGGGGCCGGCCGTATCCGATGCGGCGGGCGCTCAAGGTGTTCCGTGGACACGGACGTCTGCACGGCGACACCAAAGGCGCGCGGCAGTTTCTGCGACGGGCGTCGGCTCAATGATCAATCCACAGGACGAAAATCACATGGTTCTGCCAAGTGCGGACGACGATCAGGTCGTCTGCACTTGCGAGGATCGGGTGCGCGAGCACTGTCCGCTTCATCCGAGGCGCGACACGTGGGAACCCTACGACGAATCTCGGCAACAGGAAATAGACAACCAACTGGAGAAAACCAAGTGAACTATTTAGAGCTTATCGAGACCGCCATTCTGGCGGCGAAACATGATCCGCGCCTGCTGGCACAACTCGCAGCGCTGGTCTCGGGTGCAAAGTCGTGAGTGTTGAGGCGCGGCGAGGCTGCGGTTACCGAAAGGTCGGCGGCCTGTATCTGGTCTGCGAGGGCGAGGGGCGTGGCTGTGGCTACTTTCCTCTGGCGCTTGCGGTGTGTCCTGCATGTGGCGGCGGCATCAAGCAGTCGCGTGGCTGGACGTGGATCGAGCCGGCGGAGTTGTTCGCCGACCAGGAGTGCAGAGTTCCACATCTCTGCGCCGGGTGTCCGATGTTTTCACTGGAGGACATCGGCAAGGCCGGTCTGCTCTGGATCGGTGCGATGCACTACAAGACGCCTGGACACTTCGACCTGGAGTCGTCGGCGCTCGGCGTTTGCCGTCGCATCTCTGCGGTGCCGAAGGACTTTGTCGTCGGCGAAACCTGGGTCTTTCTGGCTCATCCGAACGTGATCCCTGGACTGGACGACGAAGGCGAGCAGGTGCTGCTTCCGGGTGCGTTCAAGATGTTCCGTCCGTCTGCTATTGAGAAAATCGTGACGCAGACACAGGCGGAGGACAAGGACGAAATGGCGGCGCTCTCTGAGCGTTCTATCACACCGGTGATCGTGCCTGACGACGATCCCGATCATAACTGAGGGCAAGATCATGGGAACGAATGACGACTACGACGATATTCCCGAAGGGTATGTCGTGACCGAAAGTCTGGACGCTGGCGCGGTGGTGCTGGCTCCGGACGGAACGCAGACGCCGCTCGCCTTATTCCGGGCGGGCTTGGTTGACGCGCAGGAGGATACTGGCCAGCACAATATCAGTCTGCACACGACGCAGTCGTGGATGGACAGCGATCCGGATTCTCTGGACGCGTCGCTCAGGCGTCGGCGCAAGAACCGAGACGCGCTGATGGAGTGGCTGTGGGGTGCGCTGGTTTCCAGTGTTGACTATGGCCAGATCAAGCCGTCGCAGAAGCCGAGTCTGTGGCAGCCGGGTGCCGAGAAGTTGTGCGGTTACCTGGACCTCACGCCGTCTTTTCCTGACGCTGAAAGGTACGTGAACATGGCGGCGGAGGGTCTGGTGATCGGCGATATAGTTGTGCGCTGCTTCCTTACGGATACCGGCGGCAAATTGGTCGGCGAGGGCATGGGCGCGAGGGAACGCGAGCAGACGCCGAAGCTCAACGACCGCATCAAGATGGCGCAGAAGTCGGCGCTGATCGACGCCGTGAAACGGTGCGCGGGTCTGTCCGAAGTGTTCACTCAGGACGAAGCCGACGAAGGCGCGGGCGGTCCGCTCGACGTTGAGGCGCGGCAGTATCTCCAGAGCAAGGCGCAGAAGTTGTTCGGCGACCAGGCCGACCAGGTTCTTATGTCCCTTGCCAGGCGTCGCTTCGGATTCGACGACGGCAACTGGCACGACATTCCGCAGCTTCGCCTGCCGGATGCGATCCGGTCGCTGGAGGAAAAGGCGGCGCAAGCAGGTGACGAATCGTGAGGACCTTAATCGTCGGCCTGGACAATCCGCACGCCAGCAACCCACGAACGGAGCTCGCTCCAGGGACCTACATCCTGGGCGACTCCGGTCAGCGGCTGGTCGAAATGATGCTCGACGTCCTGCCCGAATATGTGGCGGACAACTACAGGGCAGACTTCGACAGGGTGAATCTCTATCCCTCCAGGCCTGCGGCCAACGGAAAAGGCGCGACGAAAATGGATCGCGCGATGGCGCAATGGTGCGCGATGTATGCCGTCGCCGGCGAGTACGAGAACGTGGTGCTGCTTGGCAATCGGGTCAAGGTTGCGTTCGCCGATCTGGCGGACCTCAGCGACGACGAACAGACCGTTGAGCTCGGAGGGCGCGAGCTTAAGTTCTACGTCGTGCCGCATCCGTCCGGGCGCAACGCGTTCTACAACGACGAGAGCAATCGCACAGCCGTCGGCGAGCTCTTGGTCTCACTCAGAGAACGACGGCATCGGGAGCGGGCGAAGTGAACATTAAAGACTACGAGCAGATGGTGCGGGGCAAGTCCTGCCGGTGGTGCGAGTACGTACTGCCGAGCGAGGTCCGTCACTACAACCACCTGGGCGGCTGGAAGGTCGCCGGGTTCGAGCAGCGTCAGTGGTTGTCAGTGCGGTGCAGTCGGTGCGACTACGACTGGTCCCTGGAGAAGTTAGGCGTGGCGCGACGCATCGGTGATCTGGTGGTCGCCGTCGAGGTACGACCATGAACCGCGCGGAGGCGCGGGCGGAACTGATCCGCTACCACGCCAGCGCCAGCGCACAGAATCGGTACGACGCGCTGGAGCAGGACTGGAACAGGCTCCGCGATTACGAGCGGGAGTGGCGAGTGTTCGGCGAGCGTGTCGGCAGGGTGCTGGTCCTGGTCGTGGCCGTCGCCCTGATCACCGCGCTGTTGACGGGGTGTGACTCACCCGAGCAGAAGTGCGCGCGCTGGTCGGCGTTCGCGGAGGGCTACACGATGTGCATCAAGGATCCCGCCTGCGAAATGGAAGCGCGGCACTACCGCTCGCTCAACGAGGCGAAGCAGCAGGTCGTCCTGCATTGTCCGGTGCTGTCGTGAGTCTCGGTCCAGGGTATGCGTGCGTGCCGTGTCAGACGTACTTGCGACCGCGCAAGAACGACATCTATGTGCTGACCGAACGCGGCGACGGTCTGCCTTATCAGGTCTGGAACGCGGACCTGTGGGAATGTCCCGACTGTGGGCATCAGGTGATCCTTGGCTACGGCGTGCACGAGTGCGCCGAGCACTATCAGTCTGACTTTGCGACGTGGCTGTCGATGGTGACTCACACCATCAAGGGCCAGCTTAAGTCTCTGACCGGTGACGGAGCGTGAGTCGCTACTGCTTCACCTTCGGCCAGGATCATGTCCACCGGGCCGAGGGCGTCACGCTCGATTGCGATTCGGTGGTCGAGATAATGGCGCCGGATAGTGAGTCGGCGCGGGCCAAGATGTTCGAGCTGTTCGGGCGCAAGTGGTCGATGCAGTACGACCACGACTCCATCAACTTGTCGTATTTCCCGCGTGGCATCGTGCTGCGCCTGGACGTGCCGGCAGTTCCACGTGAAACAGGGAGACAAGAACCATGACCATCTACGAGTTCCTTTTCTTTGCAGCAGTCGGATACGTGATCTGGTTTCTGATCAGCAGCGCGTGGCGCGAGCGATGAACGCGCACACGGAGAAGTCGGCAAGGTTGCGACAGTGTCCGCTTATGTTCGCCGGCACCATCCACAGCGGTTTGTGTATGGGATCAGAGTGCATGGCGTGGCGCTGGACGGAGCAACTGACGGACGGTCCCGACTCGTATCACAGCGAGCCAGGGCCGACCGGTTACTGCGGACTGGCAGGTTCGCCAACTATGGGGGTGATGATATGACGATCGAGCTCAGCGAGAAAACGATCGGGGTGTGGGCCGTCAGCATCGATGCAGAGTCAGACTGGCTCGGCGCGTGCTGGCGTGACGGTGACAACTACGTGATGGCGTATCGGTTCCGCTACTACGTGGACGACCTGACTTTCGACAGCAAGGATCGCAAGAACTGGTACGAGTGCAAGGTCAGCGTCTCGGAAAATTCCGAGGATCACGTCGTCGCTGCGATGCGCGAGTCCGCACGCCTACTGTGGGAAAAGAGCGGCGGCAAGCGTTACGAAATTATGATGGACGGCGGCGGCATCGATCGGATGCTGGAGGATATGGCGAACTGGCCGATGGTCAGCATGAAAGTCGTGCCGCACGACGAGGTCGAGGAGTCGTGAGAATCCTCTGCACCGAGCAGGGAACGCCCGAGTGGAACGCGGCGAGGCGGGGCAAGATCACCGCCTCTGCTGCGCGCCATGCGCTCGCCAAGAAGGGCGGCAAAGGTCGGCGCCAATACATCGAGCAGTTGTGCGACGACCTGGAGGGCATCCCCGACTTCGCAGACGAGGAAACTGCGCCCTGGTTCATCGACGGCAAGTACTACGAGTCGTGGGGCCGCGGCTGGTACTCGTGGAACGCTGACCGCGACGTTGCGCAGACCGGGTTCGTTGTCAACGACAGCTACGGCTGGATCGGGTGTTCGCCTGACGGCCTGCTGGATCCTGACGGCCTGCTGGAAATTAAGTACAGGAAGTCGCTGCGGACCTATGATCAGCACGCGCAACTCGGCAAGGTTCAGCCGGTCAAGGCGCAGGTCCAGACGCAGCTATTCGTTACTGGTCGCCGCTGGTGCGACTATCTGAACTACTGGCGCTCGGACGATCACGAACTGGAAAAGGGTCACATCCAACGGATCGAGCGCGACGACGCCTACATCGAGAACACTCTGCTTCCGGCCTTCGTTGGTCTGTGGGCGGAGGTTCAGGCGTTGCTAACTGAACATGAGCGAGCTTATACTCGCTCCTGAGCACGCTGGCCCGGGCTGTACCTTTCTCCGTTGTTGCTGCCCGCTTCAACTCGAATCGGTATCCGACAGGCCCGGGTCGGCGGGCGTTTAGAGCACCGCCGCACCGGCAATCACCAGCACCAACATCGCCCACAGTCCTGTCTTTTCCCACAGGTGTGCGCGTCGTTCTTCCTCCAGAATCTCCCGCCTCAGTTCCGCAACCTTGCGCTGCGCTTTCCCGGCTTCGACCAGGGAGCGTGCCGCATCCCTCAGGTCGTCTACCTGGTCTGCATGCGCCGCCGCAATCTCCGTGTTACCCAGCGCTGCAACTCGCCACACTTCCAGGACATGCGCGCCGGCCAGGTCGAAGGTTACAGTACCCTCAGTAAAATCAGTAGGTTGCGGCCACTCAGGTAGAGCGACCGGCTGCGTCGCCGGGTCACCGGGTATTTCTACGTCCC
>Ga0114923_10000830_pt1 | contig 22209 bp, 33 predicted proteins | sample SumtaG_FD_89578 | JGI IMG/M metagenome (GOLD analysis project Ga0114923, IMG submission 89578) | Deep subsurface microbial communities from Indian Ocean to uncover new lineages of life (NeLLi) - Sumatra_00157 metaG | ecosystem: Environmental > Aquatic > Marine > Oceanic > Sediment | place: near...
CTGCCATGGCAGACGTACCAGCGAATCATGAGCGACCCAGGAAGTACAAGATCACCGAGCACGCAGAGCGAGCGGCCATTTACAAGGCGGCCATGCTTGGCGTCCCGCTGAGCGGCATGACAATGGTTTGCCCCTGGGCTTGTTGCCCAGACTGCGCTCGCGGCATCGTTCTTTCTGGCATCCGATTGGTGATCGCTCACAAGCAGGCGTACGATAAGACGCCGGAGCGGTGGCGTGAGGAGGTTGCCTTAGGCATTGAGATTCTGGAGGGCGGTGGCGTTAGTTACACGCTCTACGACGGCAACATCGGTAACGTCGAGAATCTCTTCAACGGGGAGATTTGGTATCCATGATAACAGTTGTCCAACCTAACTTCGTCTGGCCGTTGACTACCATAGGCATGTTCCGGTTTCTTGTGAAACATGTCGAACGCTGTGGCCGGGTTTGCTACAAATCTGAAGAGCGGATTACTGAAGAGTCGGGCGAGAAGTTTGTCGCAAAGATTCGCCAGAACCGGCATTTGAGTGTGTTGGAACACGCCTCGGTCACGGTGATCGTTATTTGCAGCCGTGCGGCCTCGCATCAATTGGTGCGACATCGGATTGCCGCCTACAGTCAGGAAAGCCAGCGGTACTGTGACTACGGACACGATGGCAATCTGCAAGTGATTTGTCCACCGAGTATAGGGTTGCAACCTCGCAACTATTCGGTTGCTGATACCTTCAGCCTGGGGGATGAACAGATCAGATGGATCAAGCAGATTGACAGTGCCTACGAAGAGTACCGGCAGGAGCTTATGGAAGGGGTTAAGCCTGAGGACGCCCGCTACGTACTTCCGAACGCCACGAAGACCGAGATAGCCGTCACTTTCAACTTACGTCAATGGCGACATGTATTCACCGAACGCGCCTTGAATCGTCACGCACAATGGGAGATTCGCGGCATTTTCAATGGAATCCTGCGCGACATGCGAGTCCGACTCCCTGTCGTTTTTCACGATATGGTACCACCCGATGAACCTCCAGGCTGACATTTTGTTCAAAGACGTTGTAGCCGACGTTGATCTTGAAGAAGTTCAACGTCAGCTTCAGTCCTGCGTCAACGAGTGGTTTTACCCGGAGATTACGTCCATGACACCAGAAGTTCACCTCTCATCCATAGCGACCGCACCCGAAGTTCCCGTTCAATTCGACATTCCCGATCGAGAACGGCTAGCGAGTGTGGATTACCTGTTCCGTCGATTGGCTCGTGGCGACAGACTACCTAAACCACCTAATCCTAAACCGCGACTACTGGCGGTACCCGCGCTGGACGAGCAGCCACGGCCCATTTATGCGGTATCTGATCTCCATCTCGGAGACAAGGGCCCGCGTGACAACTTTACCCACATGGGTGACGGTAAGCGGTTAGGTGAGTTTTGGTCCTTTCTGAACATGGTCGAGAGAAACAAAGGCCGGCTTATCATTGTTGGTGATCTCTTCGAGTTGTGGCAGAGTAACATGAGTCTAGTCTTAACATCATGGAATCCGCTTTTGAAACGGCTTGCCGCGATGAAAGCTGTTTACGTGCTTGGTAACCATGACGCTGATTTGCTTCACTTTTGTATGTCGTCCCATCGACTGTCGCATCCGTTTTTCAAAACGATGGTGACTAGCCACACTGAGTTTATAGATGGAAAGAGTTTTCACTTCACTCATGGATGCGTAGCTGACCACTATTGCGCCGGGAGTACTCCAGGTATTGGTCGGATCATAGCGATTTATACCGGCCTTAAAGAAGACCAAAACGGTGGGCCTTCTTTGAACAAGTATCAAACTATTGAAGCCGCCACGACCGGTCGTCTTGAGTGGGTGTCTGGTATTCTCCGATGGTTCCTTCGTAAGCCTAATCGAACTCAACTCGGGTATGCCGGACTACGGAAGCTTTTGGATAGTTACGATGTTGTTGTATCAGGACACACGCATCGCGCGGGTCAGTTGCACACTAAGGAAAGATTGCCGCACGGCACTAGAGTTGATGTTCCGTTGCCAATCTACAATACCGGAACGTGGGCGGAGAGTACGTGTAGCTTCGTGCTCGTCTCGCCCAATGGTGAGGTGGGCATTTTCGACTGGGTTGACGGTCGGAGAAGCGTGCCTAATGAAGTCAAACTGAGAGTCAAATGAAGGTTCTCCCAGAGTATACGGCCTACGCAGTCCCAATGACTCTTGTTTTTGTGGATGTGGATTTCAATTGCCGTGGTCGATTTCTGCCGGATTCAGTCGTCTCGCTCGCCGAGAATATCCGCGACACTGGTCTGCAATTCCCGGTGATTATCCAGCCGTGGGGCGAGGCCGAGGGATTCGATTTCCGACTGGTCGCTGGCTTCCGCCGATTTGCAGCGTGCAAAGTGTTGCGGATGGGCGAAATCCCAGCGATGGTGACCGAGCGGGACATCTCTGAGTTTGAAGCTCACAAACTGAACCTCGTGGAGAACCTGGAGCGCCAAGACCTGAATATCCTCCAAGAGGCTCGGGGGATCAGGAAGCTCTTTCCGGCGGGGGAGACGCCTGGCGTGATCGCTAAGGAATTGAAGAGACCCCGCCAATGGGTGTACCGCCGGCTCGGTCTCCTGGACCTCCCCCACGATGTTCAACTGATGTTCGCCTCCAGCCGGCTGTCGCAAAGCGACCTTGATACAGTGCTTTCCTACCGCATAGAGCCCAAAGCCGCCCAGGAGGCCGCACAGAAGCTCCTGACGGCTACTCTGGAGAGCCCTGCCACAGCCAAGGCAGTGCGGAAGAAGCTTCAACTGGGCCGCAAGGTGATGGATGGCCGGCGGAAGAAGGCTGAGATCGGCGAGATGATCGACAGAATGTTCAGCATGGGGATCGATGGCTTACCTACTCGGGTTGCGGCGTGGTGTGCCGGAACGATTCCCACCGAAAAATTGGTTTCTGACCTAGAAAAAGTGGCGGGTGGGGACCCGATTTGACAATCATATAGGTAGAGGAGAAATCGCTATGAACGATACAATCGAACCAGACGATTCAGCCTGCGCTGATGTCACACCCACTCCAGACGCCCCGGTCTCCCCGCCCGGTGAGATCGGCATCAACATCACGAAACAGAAGATCGGCACGATCATCATGGTCGAGACCGAAGATGGCCATCTTTTCGAGATGATTGTCCGCAGTCCAAAACACGGTGTGGTCGAAGTTTCCGGCACCGAGCAGCGGATGAAGTATCCCACTGTCGGGTCCCTAACCTACTCGATTTCAGACGACAAGAAGACGCGAATCGACAACTGGATCGGCCAGTATTTGAAGATGATGATCGTCTTCCGGAACGGTAACTACGAAAGCAAGCTCGTAACACACGCTTCTCTCAAAGGCGAGGGATGGACGTTCGAGGTATTTTAACCCCAATGAGGTAAATGATGGCCGAGACCAAGAAATTCGTCCTTGAGGGCGAAGTAGCGCTGGCGTATTTCACCGGCGAACAAGATTCCAAACACGTTCTGATTGAGGACAAGAACGCCGCTTCCGATGGGCCGGCGACCGTAGCCTCCAGCCAACGACGGTTGGAATCCAAGATTGCTGATGAACTCGGCTTTCCGAATGAAGCCGAGTTTGATGCGATGTTCGCCAAGCTCGACAAGCTCCGTAAGAAGGGCTTACGCCCGGTCGAAGGTGTGCCGGATGGCGTGCGCGAGGGCGTGAAACTCCGTATTACGGTGGAGGTGCTGTAAGCAATGAATCTCCCCACCGAAACCGACCACGACGTTTACGCCCTTGAACAATGGGCGCAAGAAATCTTAGCGACCTTCATAGAAAATACGGTGACAGCTAATTTGATTCACCGTGATTTTGTGGATATGTCCGTCGAAGTTAATGATGTAGTCAACATCCAAAAGCCGACGGGCGGAGGTTGCTTGGTTCCGTTTGATCTGTATGCGTACACTTCATTTGTCATCAAGGACGCTGATACGAGCGAACCATTTTCAAAGTTGGCGGAAAGGATGCTAATGCCAGCTTCACTGTGTATTGCTCAGGTTGTGGATCAGGACATCTTGAACCAAATTTACAAGTTTTCGATCGATCCCGATAGCGGTGTCAGGTGTTTGCCCAATCTCAACAGGGACAGTTTGCGTGAAGCCTGCCAGATACTCAACGATAACCAGGTTCCGACCACTGATCGGAACCTGATACTCGGGCATACCAGTGAAGCGCGATTGTTGAAGGACTGCAAATTGTATGCTGCAACCGAGCAGCTTGGATTTGGTGCCTGGCTGGATAAATCCATCGGGTTCATTGCCAATGGTGAATTGAGTTTTGCGTTCCACCGTAATGCGGTAGTTCTGGGTACCGCGGCGGTGAATCGGGCTCCTTTTACTCCGGGTGAGAAAACTATCGCTATTGCCCACGACGGCATCGGTGTGCAGGTGACTATGGCGTACAATATAAAAGAGCAGGGTATACAAGCTACCATTGAGGTACTTGGTGGTGTCGCGCTTCTCGACCCCGCTCTGATTGTTGTATTCCGAAGTTGACCATGTGAGGCGGTCCACAGTGGCGATGGGCCGCCTCTGATGGTGAGGGAGATTATGTACGCGCTGAAGCTCTATCTCGATTCGGAGACATGCGGTCTTTTTGGGATGCCGGTGCTCTTTCAGTACGCAATCGAAGACGGTCCAATCACCCTTTGGGACATTTGGAAACGTCCGATTCGTGAGACACTGCGTCTGATTGAGTGGTTCTGTACATACACTATCGTCGCCTTCAATCTGGTGTTTGACTGGTTCCACGTTTGCAAGTTGTACACCATCTTCGCTCTCTGCAATCCTGACTGGATTCCCGGAGAGCACATCGACGAGATCGCTATGCTAGAGCCGGATGGTCAGAATGGCCCCTGTCTCAAACCTGCTGGCGCACTCGATCTTCTTCTCCACAGCCGTAAGGGTCCAATGCAGTCCCTTATGAGTCGGAACAACGTCCGTATCAACCGGGTGCCGACTGTTCTGGCTGATGCTCTTGCGGATGAACTTGAGGAGCGGGTTCAGTTTGACAACATCTACTTCGCCAAATCCCACGATCCGACCGCGCCGAAGTGGCAAGTGTTTGATCGTCACGACCGTTATGGTGACATTGACGATCACTTCAAAGACGTTGTGCTGCGATTCAATCCGGCCGGTGGTCTGAAGTACCTGGCCGAGTATCTCTTGAAGCGGAAACCGCGATTCCATTACAAGGATGTGGAGCCCAAGACGCGACCCAAAGAGTTAGGCTTCTCCCCGACTGCATTGTCTATCTCCAGTCCCGACGAAGACTGGGTGGTCTATTCAAAAGGAAAAGACGGTAAGCTGAAGCCTTCCGGTCACTCTTGGCCGGGTGTGATTCGTGAGACAATCGAACACTGGCACAGCAATGCGGACGCACGCGAATACGCGACTGACGACGTGGTCTATCTCCAGCTTCTCGATGAGCATTTCGGGTTCCCAAAGGTCAACGACAATGATTCCCTCCTGACGTGCATGGTGGCCGCAGTTCGCTGGCACGGGTTTGCGATTGACAAGCTCGGGCTTTACGACCTGTTGAAACGGGCTCGTCAAATTGTCGTCGACTCGCCGGTCAATACGAACAAGCCTAGTGAAGTCCGCGCGTATATTACAGCCGCGATGGATGACATGGAAGCCATCATTCTTGAGGACTCCACAAGGAAGACTAACATCGAGGCCATCGGCACCTGGGAGATTTCGGAGGAGGAGCCTTGTACACGTTGTATCGTTGAAATCGATCCGAACTGCGTGCGGTGCCAAGGGACCGGAGTAGTCAAACCAGGACCACACCCAGCCGCCGCCCGTGCCAAGGAAATCTTAGCAGTCAAGATCGCTGGGAAAGAAGTCGAACTGTACAACAAACTGTTGCGGGCCGGCAAATTCCACGCGAGTTTCAATGTCATCGGCGCCCTCTCATCACGGATGAGCGGAGGTGATGGACTCAATGCTCAAGGGATCAAACACACGAAGGAAGTTCGCGGGAAGTTCCCCTTAGCCTGGGATGGCTATGTTCTCAGCATTGGCGACTTTTCTGCATTCGAGGTGACCATCGCGGACGCTGTCTGTGACGATGAAGCCCTCCGTGAAGAATTGAAAGCCGGCCGGAAGATTCATGCTTTGTTCGGAATGGCTCTCTTCCCCGGTCACACCTACGATGAAATCCGGGCGACGGACGGGACTGAGAATGACTTGTATACCAAGGGTAAGCAGGGGTTCTTCGGGTCCATTCTCTACGGCGGCAATCACATGACGCTGATAAACAAGCTTGGCGTCAAAGAGGAAGATGCCATCGCGGCCATTGAAACCTTTGGCCGGAAGTACAAAGGGGTCGCCCGCTGGCGTAAGCGAGTGAGCGACTCATTCTGTTCCATGACGCAGCCTGGCGGTATTGGAACACAGGTCATTTGGAAGGACCCGGCGGACTATGCTGAAACCATGCTCGGTTTCCGCCGCTATTTCACACTTGAGAACCGAATCTGTAAGACACTATTCGGACTTGCTCAGAAGCCACCTAAGCATTGGAAAGACATTGGTAAAGGCGTCAAAGTATGCCGCCGTGATCGAGTTCAGACAGCGGGCGGGGCCGTTCAGTCAGCACTCTACGGTGCATCCTTCGCCTTGCAAGCCTCGAATATGCGAGCCGCCGCGAACCATGAGATTCAGAGTCCAGGGGCCGAGATCACGAAATCTGTTCAGTGCGCTGTCTGGAGTCTACAGCCGGCCGGTGTCCACGAATTCCTAGTGGCGCCAATGAATGTTCACGACGAAGTGATCTGTGTCAACCAACCGCACATTACCGATGCTGTCGCTGAGAAAGTCAGAGAGAGTGTCGAAGCTTTCCGTCCCTATGTACCGCTGATTGGAATGGACTGGTGCAAGCGGGCGGGCTCCTGGGCCGATAAGAGTGGCGTGGACGATGACGACGCCATGGTTATCATAACCTATGAAAGGTAGACACCATGTTTGTAGACTGCTATCAAGTTGAAGAGGAGAGCTTAACAACTCATGAGTGGGAGATGTTGAAAGTCTTCCGCTTGAAGTACAAGTGGACTCACACTGTCCGCCGCTTCTGTTTTCTTCTTTGCCGACCCCACCCTGCGATTGCCGGCTCAGAGATGGTTCAAGCAGTGATCGTTAAGACTTCCGCCTTCAACTATGCACGGAGGGTCATGCGGACTCGGCAACCACGACATATTCGGATCACTCGTATCGATCGGGAAGGCGCCCGGCTCGTGAAGATTGTGATCTGGCTTAATGGAAAGTGGACAGAATGAGCCTCACGAGACGAGTAGACGAACAAAGCATCTTGGATGACTTCAACGAGATTGAGATTCGGGGACTCGCTTGTCAAAACAGCATTCAGTCGTGGCAGATTGCCGACCTGTGGATACTGCGACGGGTCTTGCTGCAACTAGACACTATCTTAGGACTCGAAAACAATGAAATCTTGGCTTGACCATGAGAAAACAAACGGGTCCCGGACCCGAATGGTATATCCGCCGAGACATCAAGTTGATGCTGGAGCAGCGTAATTGGCACGTCGAGATCATGGTGGGCTCGGCGTTCCAGTCGGGGATTCCCGACCTGTATTGTTTCCACCAGGACAAGTGGGGCGAGCGATGGATCGACGCCAAGAACCCGGATGAGTACACCTTCACCAAGGCCCAGAAGTTCAAGTGGCCGCTGTGGGAACGAAAAGGCATCGGCATCTGGATTCTCATCGCCGCCACCCAAGCAGAGTACAACAAACTGTTTCAGCCGCCCAACTGGCGGAGCTACGTGAAGAAAAACTGGAAGCTACCGACACCTGAAGAGATCGACCGGATGGTTGATGAGTTGTGTGCAGATGAGTAGAACCAAATCAAACTCGTGGAAGAACACGTGCCAGAAGCTTGGCGCCCCTGGATTGAAAAGGTGGTTCAAGAAACTACTTCACCGCAAGAATCGCCGGAAGGCAAAACGCGATCCGAAAGGTCATAAGGATAAACCTCTCGACCCGTGGGCCATCGACTAATGAAACTGATCGAACTAACACAAGGCCGAGTGGCTTTAGTCGATGATGAAGACTTCGAGTGGCTGTCGCAGTGGAAGTGGTATTATCACCGTTACAGGAAGACCGGCTACGCTATGCGAAATGGGCCATCGCCGAAACGTGGCCTAATTCTGATGCACGTCACCATTTTACAACGGCACAAGCGTTGGGCATGTGGACGTGGAATCGATCACATCAATATGTGCGGCTGTGACAACCGGAAAGAAAATCTACGGCTCGCGACTTCCAGCGCGAACGGGATGAACGCTGGTTTACGATTAGACAATACGTCGGGAGTCAAAGGCGTGAATTGGCACAAAGCCGGTCGCAAATGGCAAGCCCGAATTTGCATCAACCAGAAAGAAACGTTCCTTGGACTTTTTACCGACATGGACGACGCGATCAAAGCTCGCGAGCAAGCCGAGATCAAATACTTCGGAAAGTACCGACACGACTTGTCCAATGTTTGCCCGCTCGGATCAACCGGCGAGTGTCCCGATTGCGCACAAAGACTGAGAGAACTGCAATGAGATTCCAACGATCCTCTGAAACAGGGCTGTGTGTTTTGACTTCCTTCGCCATGGTTCTCGATATGCCGGCAGCGGAGTTGTTGGCAAGTCTCGGCAACCAGTGGCAAACACTAGCTTTCCCTGACCTCCCGGTACCGCATTGTTGGCGAGGTATCCATATCCAAGAACTGATTTTGGTAGCCCTGAGAAAGGGCTATGCTGTCACACCAGTTGAACTGTTGCCACAGACTCAGGCGGGGCAGGCTCTTAATCCAGTGACGCGCAAGCCGTACCAAGATGTGGTCGTCTTTCACGGTGCTACCGAAGAGACAAACTGGGAGATTTTTCACGACGTTATTCGGACTTGCTCCGGAGTTATCACTGGTCGGATCGCCCCGAGCATGACGCGATTTCAACGTCACCATGCAGTCGCATTTGACAAGGGCACTATTTTCGATCCAAGCACTGATGCGTTTTTGTACTCAGTCAAGCAGTGTGAGGCACGTAACTTTTACTCGAATACTGCTTGGCGCTTTGATAGGATGGAGGAATCCCTGTGAATACTGCCGATCATGACACTCTGAATAATGCTCTTGTCACGCGACTTATCGCCGGTGACACCACCGCACGTGACGAATTGATTGTCGCCAATCAGCGACTCGTCTATGTTACGGTCGAACGCACTCTTCGCCTCTGGACCAACTTTCAGTTTCTCGAAGATGATCTTATCGGCGAGGGGATGATCGCTTTGGTCACGGCTGTAGATCGACTGTACGAAATCGGTGATGCCGCTAGGCCGGTACGAAATTACCTTATTACTGCGATCCGAAACAAACTCATCTCGACGCTGGTCGACCCGCGAGGGGAGGTGAATCACTACCAAACCACTCAGTATGTGGACTCCTACCATCGGGTCCCTGAACATGTTCTGGCTGAGGAAGACCCCGTATTCGCTCGAATCGAAGACCATGAGTTCTTCCTGTCGCTTTGCGAAACCGAACGCGAGCAAGAGATTCTGTCTTACTTTCTCGCGGGCAAAAGCCAGGTGGACATTATCGCCGCCACTGAGTACACGCGCCACATAGTCAGCAACACTCTCATCCAATTTCGACGGAAATTGAAGGAATCCCAAGAATTTATGGCGGACTGACGGTCTGTTTGGCAATCATAGTGTTGGAGACCTGATAATGACCGAGTATCACGAGATCGCATTCATACCCGCTGATTGGCTGGAACGAGCGGCCTTTTGGCCTGGCCTTCAAGTCCACAGCCGGACGGTGAGTGTGCCGATAGACGTGGACTGTCCGCAACGCCGTAAGACAGATCGGGGCGTTAAGAAGGCCGCTGTCAAAGGTGACTTTGCTCTTGCCCATAGAGAAGCGATTGTAATCGACGGTTGGATCGTCGCTCCTCAGATGGGTCAGTTGATCGCATTTGGGGTTGGCGCTAATCGCCGGACCCACACGATCATCGAGAGTTGGCTGTCCGCCAGTGGCGAACAGTCGATTATCCTGGACCGCCCGCTTGAGGTGGCCCTGGCCGATAACGACGACGCCTTCCCAGGCCCCGTTGACGCGCTGAACATGGCATCCCATCGCGACAGCCTGACGCTCGTCACTCGTCCGCTCGCTGTTCCGAACATGACGACTTCAGCAGTTGATAAGATCGAGCGGCTTTTACGGGCCGCCCTACTCCCCAACACCGAGAAGACATTGGACCATCTGGAGAAACTGCTGGAAGCATACGACGAATGAGCACTGCTAGGGAAGATTGCGGGTTCAAGTCCCGCCGGCGCTCCTTTCGGGCCGAAGTTGAACGGTTATCACCAACCAATGACAACTCCGTTTGACAACACCTCGCCCGAAAATACAGTTTGAGCCATGGGGCCGAAGCGAATCGGTTATCCTGTTAAGATGTCCCCGATCTCGCATTAACTCGCCCCGCTTTTTCGCTACCACCTTCCGAGGAGAAATGATCTATGTTTGATGATGACGAACGGTCCCAGAAGCGCGGCAGTAGTAACGAACTTGTTCTGAACCCCGGTGAGTATGCGTTTCTGCAAGATAACACCAAAGGGAACGTCCAGACATTCGTCGGGCCGATTGTGGTGACTCAAACCGGACAGTTGCGCCCCATCCTGTTCGATGGAGGATGTTTCACCGAAACGAATCTTCAGGACGCCGCCGTTCGTTGCGTCTCGGCACGTAAGGGTGAGTATCTTGTCTTGGATAACCCGACCAAGGAAGCCGACGGCTTGAAGCATCCGAATGCAGCCAACAACAACACGTCTGCACCTGATCTGCTTCATGGTGAAAAGATCGTGGTGCCTGGCCCGATTGAATTTGCTCTTTGGCCGCAGCAAGCTGCTACTCTAGTCGGCGGTCACCATCTCCGGCCTGACCAGTATCTTTTGGTTCGCATCTACGACGAAGAGGCCGCCAGTATCAATTGGGATGACACGATTGTCGTTGAGGCGGGAGACGAAGCCGTAGCCGTTGTCAGCAAGTCCGCCGAAGAACTCGGCCTGTCCCTCGGCAAGTTGCTAATCATCAAAGGTGTGTCCTTCTACATTCCTCCGACCGGCGTCGAAGTGATTCCAACCGAAAACGGCGAGTATGTTCGCGATGCTCTCACGCTTGAGATGTCCGAGTACGCTATCCTGGTGGACTCGAACGGTAACAAGCGGTACGAGCCCGGCCCGCAGATCGTGTTTCCCGAGCCCACCGAAGAGTTCTTCAAGGAAAAAGACTGCATCAAGTTCAAGCCAATTGAATTGACGCCGACCCAAGGGTTGCACGTCAAGATCAACTGTGACTATCAAGACAAAGTCTGGCCTGTTGTCACTGCTGATGGTAAGGTCACAGTGGAATCGCGGGCATTCAAAGAAGGTGATGAAATCTTCATCACCGGCGCGACACACCCGATCTACTACCCGCGAGAAGAGCATTCAATCGTGCGGTACGGCGACCATTTGATTCACTACGCGACGGCGGTCAGTGCTGGCCAAGCTCGTTACGTGATGAACAAAAGCACCGGCGAGACCGTGACTCGACACGGTCCTGACATGATTCTGCTGAATCCGATTGAAGAGGTGTTTGTCACTCGTGTCTTGAGTGACGCCGAATCACTTCTGATGTATCCCGGCAATCAGGATTCCCTGGATTACAATCAATCACTCCGCAAGTTCCAAGTCAACCGTGGTTCCGAAAAAGAAATGCTAACCAGCGACATGATGTCGGCTGATTTCACGGAACCGCTGGCACGGTCCATGATGTCGGTCTCCAATCGCGTAGCCCCGGCCGCTTTGCCCGATCAGATCAGACGACAGACTAGCTACACGAAGCCCCACAGCGTGACGTTGGACGATCGCTTCGCAGGTGCTCCGACGTTGAAGGTCTGGACTGGTTTCGCAGTGCTATTGGTTCGAGCAGACGGTAAGCGTCGTGTCGAAGTTGGCCCGAAGGTCGTCACACTTGATTACGACGAGATGGTGAGCCCGCTGCATCTTAGCACCGGTAAACCGAAGACCACTGACACTTTGTTGACCACTGGCTACCTCGAAGTGGCACATAACAAGGTTAGTGACATTCTGGCCATTGAGACAAGTGACGGTGTGCATATCGACTTGAAGCTGTCCTACCGTGTCAGTTTCCTGGGCGGTGAGGAGTCGTGGTTCGATGTGGACAACTACGTCAAGTTCCTTTGCGACCACTGCCGATCGCTTCTCAAAGGTGAAGCGCGCCGCCATACCATTCGTGACTTCTACGCTGATCCGGTCGCTGTCATTCGTGACACGATTCTCGGCGCGAAGACAGACGGCAAAGATCGAACCGGCCGCGTGTTCAGAGAAAACGGTATGACCATCACTGATGTGGAAATTCTCGATGTGACAATCGCCGACGTTGAAATCAACCGCTTGTTGAACTGTCAACAGCAAGAAGTTGTGACCAACCAGATCGCAATTGATCGCGCCGAACAGCAGCTTGAAGTCGCCACGGCCGAGGCCGAAAATGAAAAGGCAACATTGAGTCTGCGGGATACGGTCCGTCAACTGAAGCAAGAGATCGAACTTTTGAGGCTGACAGACCAAGCGATACTGCACAAGGCGTCGGCTGTGGAAACCTTGAACCGTTTGAACGAGCGCGACGAACAAGCGGCTCAAGAACAGAAGACCGAGACTGCCGAACACGAGAGCGAATTGAAACGCCGCACCGACATAGCGGACTTGACTCTCCGGTGCAACGAAGCCGAGACAACGAATGTCATCGCACGCTTCGAGGCCGCCAACGGCGATCTCGCTGCCGCCATCCGCCAACTTGGTGATGAGCAACTGCTTGAAAAGGTGGCCGAGGCCATGGGTCCGATGCGAATCATCGGTGGTGGCACCATCACCGACGCTCTCGCCGGTTTGATCGGCGGTAAAGGCGATTTGTTCAATCGCCTGACTGCACTCATTGACGACAAGTAACAATCCATGGACGGGCCGAGGGCCATCGGTTATCTGACAATGACTCTCCGATGGTCGCCAACTTGCCTGTCCTTTTATTACTAACCTGAAGGGAGAATCCCAATGGCAAAGCAGAAGTTGAGCCAGACTGATGCACTCGAAGTGATCCTTAGCCGTGGTCGTAAGTTGACCTTGGCCCAACTCGTCGAGTTGGTGGGTAAGAAGACCGGGCGCGCTGTCAAGGCCGTGAGCTTGAGTGTGTGCCTCAGCCATCTTCGCAAGCGCGGCGTGAATGTTGTGACCTATCGCGGCAGTGGGACGCGCGACGGCGTGACCCGCTACGTTATCGAGTAACGAAACACGGGGCCGAAGACCATCGGTTATCAGGCATATTTACCCGATGGTCACCAACTTGCCCCGCATACACAGATGGGCCGAAGGCCATCGGTTATCAGGCACATTTACCCGATGGTCACAAACTTGCCTATCCTTTTACGAAAGGTTCGCCATGACTGCTGACTACGCCCGCTTCGTTTCAAGATTGGCCACCCCTCAAACAGAGCCCGTTCGCGGCAAGCAACAGGTTCAGAATGAGGCAGGTGGCTACGTTTTCAAGGTAGACTGCTGGACCCGACTCCACCGGTTCTTGATTCTCGGCCATGAGGGTGGATGCTACTACGCCACCGAGAAGCAGCGAGTTCTGGAGACGGTAGATTGCATCGACGACGCCGTCGATGCCGACTATCGGCGAGCGGTGGACATGATTGTGGAAATCAGCACAGCCGGCCGAGCCCCGAAGAATGATCCGGCGATCTTCGCGTTGGCCTACATTGCCGGTCATCAGGCTGGTCATCACGCCGGCGATCCAGCGCGCTATGCCCTGTCTCAATTGAACAAAGTGTGCCGAATCGGTACGCATTTGTTCGATTTCTGTAACAGTGTGCAACAGTTTCGCGGCTGGGGTCGCGGTCTCCGCGATGCAGTCGGTTGCTGGTACCTGGATCGGTCTCCCAAGTCTTTGGCGATGCAGGTCACCAAATACGCTCAGCGGAATGGTTGGAGCCACCGAGATGTGCTTCGCAAAGCCCACCCGGCGACCATCGGAATGACCAACGAGGTATTCCAATACGTCACGCAACGGGATGACTGGTGGAGCCATCGTGGCACCGAGCCGTGTGGCGAAGTGACTCAGTTCCTTATCGCTGTCGAAGAGGCCAAGACCACCGAATCCAAGAGCCGGCTCTTGGAACTGATTGCCGATTACGGTCTGGTTCGGGAGCATATCTCAACCAAATGGCTCAATGATGTCGATGTGTGGGCTGCCCTGTTGGAGAAGATGCCGCTGAACGCGATGGTCCGCAACCTCGGCAAGATGACTTCCATCGGTTTGCTCAAACCGTTCTCATCGCACGCGAAGAAGGTCGTTGAGGACCTGAATGCGGACGCCATCCGAGCCGCTCGGCTCCACCCGCTGAACACATTGATCGCTCAGCGCCAATACGCCCAAGGGCAGGGTGACCGAGGGGGCCTGTCGTGGAACCCGGTTTCGGAAATCACTGCCGCTCTGGAGGGGGCCTTTTACCTTGGATTCGATGCCGTCGAACCCACCGGGAAGAATTTCCTTCTCGGCGTCGATGTGTCCGGCTCCATGTCCTGGGTGCGCTGTGCTGGGGCTCCAATCACCTGTTGCGAGGCCGCGGCTGTCATGGCGATGCTAGCCGTCCGCACAGAGCCCCACACGCACGTCCTGGGCTTCAAGCACAAAGTCGTGGATTTGGGGATCACTGCCAACGATACGCTGGAGGCGGCTGCTGCGAAGGCTCAGAAAGAGAACTTTGGCGGCACCGACTGCGCCGCCCTTATCACCCGCGCCCTTCGTGAGAAATGGGCCGTGGATGTATTCTGCATTTACACGGACGGTCAAACTTGGTCAGGACCGACTCACGTGTTCCAAGCCTTGGACGAATTCCGGCAGAAGTCGGGCCGCCCGGCGAAGCTAGCCGCCTTCCAACTTGAAGGCAACTCTGTCTCCATCGCCAATCCGGACGACCCGGGGATGATGGATTTCAGTGGGTTCGATACGGCTGTGCCGTCGATCCTGGCCGATTTTGTACTCCAATAGACGAAAGGTTCCCATGGCAACCGAGACGAAAAACCCCAGCAAAAGCAAAGTAAGCGCCTTGTCGCCGGGCGACAAGTGGTCGCGGCATTCTTACGGTCAAGTTGTCCGTCCAGACAGTCAATCTGTGATCGTGAAGAACGAAAACGGACTCGAATGGTCGATCGACGCCAATCTCTTCGAGAAGGAATTCAACGTCGCGGGACAGTTTCAAACCGTAGAGAAGCTCAGTCGGACCGAAATGGTCGAGAAGATCGTTTCAGCGGCTCGACTCGTGATGACGGTTCACTTCAGGAAGAAGCCCGACCACAAGACGCTCGTGGAGGCTGTGACTCGCTTGCTCGACGGCGTGGTGGAACGTCCCAGGCCGCGAGCACTTTCCAAGCTGCTCAAAGACACTACCGCCGGGGAAGAACGCACCATGATTGGCCGACACTACGGCACGTCCGATGATTTCGGGCGCCTCCAATTCACGGCGATGGAAACCGGCGGCGGACTTCGACTGATCGATCCCCGTACCGTCGAATGGGCCATCATCGACAATGTGAAGTACGAATTGAAGTAGATCATGCGTGACTACCGCGACTATCCGACAGCCATCATTCACTGCCCTGGTTGCGGAGTTGAGTGCAACTTCGTAGCCGATCGTTTCGATCAAATGCCTTTCTCGTATCCGGGCACTTACCACCCGCACCACCGGGGTAGTCGCGGATGTCTGGAGCGGCAAATCCTGAATCTGAAAGAGAGAATCGAAGAGCTTACCGAGGAAGCGACCGGCAAGAAAGACGTTGTACTCTTATATCTCACCCACCGAACAGCCGTTGTTATCGCCAATTCACCCCAGGAGGCTATCCAACGTGCTCACATGCGTGAGCCTGATGGCGGTTGGGAGCACGCTACTGCCAGTCTCCTCTGTCGAATCAGAGCTACATGTACATCGCGGGTATTGGCGATGGATGTCTCAGTTTTGACACTTGAGGAAATTTACCATGCGGGTTGGGCAGTGATTGTTGATCGCGCCAGTGTGGTGTCGGAAGCTATATCGGAAACAGAATTGGAAGCTTTACGACGGCTTCGGTCCGCATTGGAACCGATACAGGCGAAGATGCGCATCTGCAACCCTTACGATGCGGTTCTCGATGATCTCAATTAGTTGGCTACAAGAGACCACACATGACTGACTACCCGACAGCCATTATTCATTGCCCTGACTGCGGAGTTGAATGCAACTTCGTGGCTAATTGTTTTGCTCAGATGCCTTTCTCGTATCCAGGCACTTACCACCCTCATCAGAAGAGAAGCCAAGAGTGTTTGGAAAGGCAAGTCCGAATTCTGAAGGCGAGAATCGAACGGCTTACCGAGGACGTAACCGGCAAAAAGTCCATCATACTCTTACGTTACGCCCACATCTCGGCCGTCGTTATCGACAATTCACCTGAGGAAGCTATTCAACGTGCCCACATGTGCGAGCCCGATGGCGCTTGGGAGCACGCTACTGCCAATCTCATTTGCCGAGCCAGAGGTACACTAACCGCGCGTGTATTGGCAATGGAAAGAATGGGTAAGATACCCGAATGAAGCTCAAATGCCCTAAGTGCCTGATGGAAGAGAAGGTCGCCGCGAAGGCCGCCGGCCACGATCTCCAACCCATACACCAAAAACTCAGCATCGTTTGCAACGCTGCGCCTGTGGCTCCCCGCGACGGTGATCCTTGTTGTTGCGGAGCGGACTGGATACCCGAAGCCAAATAGGAGACCGACCGTGCGACGAGAATTCCTCCAATTGGCACACAAATACGTGCCAGCCAAACAGAATGTTGCAGGATGGTACGTTTCAGAGAAACTGGATGGGACTCGTTGCTTCTGGGATGGCGGCCTCACCCGCGGCATGAAGACGCTCGATGTGCCGTGGTCTAGCATTATCGATCCGAAGACGGGAGAGCCCAAAAGAAAAGTCAAGCCTGTCGCCTCTGGGTTGTGGTCCCGTTACGGCAATCCCATCATAGCTCCCGACGAGTTTCTCAATCAGTTGCCGTGCTCTCCGCTCGATGGCGAACTGTGGGCGGGGCGCGGCAATTTCCAACTCTGCCGCTCAATTTGTGCCGGTGATACGCCCGATCCACGCTTTCTCGATCGAATCGAGTTCGCGGTCTATTCCAGTCCGCCGCTGTCGTGTGTTTTCCAGACCGGCGAGATCAAGAACTCCAACATGCACCGGGCGATTGACTGGATTGACTTAGAAAAGTGGGTCAGTCTCCGTCTCAACCGGTTTGATGGAGACTTCCGCTATCTACCACCCGGCTCTCTTTTCCAAGACGAACTCAGCTTCATGGAGAGGATACTGGAGAACAGCCCTGTGTCGTCCTGCTACGCACACCAGCAAAGCAAATTGGTGGACATACCGAACGATGCCGCCACGCAACTCGAACAATTCCTGATTCGGGTATTGGATATGGGCGGCGAAGGGGTGGTGGTTCGGAACTCGCTCGCCCCGTGGATTCCAAAGCGGAATCGAGGCATCTTGAAGTACAAGCCGTTTGATGACGCCGAGGGGATCGTGGTGGGCTTCACTTCGGGCCGCGAGACTGACAAGGGTTCTAAGCTGCTCGGCAAGATAGGGGCTTTGATCTTGGATTTCAACGGTAAGCGCCTAGAATTAGCTGGCTTCACCCTTCCGGAGCGTGAATTTGATACCGTAATAGCAAGCGACCATGCCGAAAGAAATCCCGGCAAGGATATGCCAGCCGGTATCCAAGGAAAGCACTTCAAACTCGGGCAGAAAGTAACGTTCAAATATCGCGATCTTTCGGACGATGGCATACCGAAAGAGGCCCGATACTGGCGAAAGCGAGACGTAGAATGAATATCAATGTGACATGGGTGCTATTAGGCATTGCGGCATTGATGCTTGTGAATTTGGTAGTGTCATGGTTGCAAACACGTAGCCTGCTCAAGCGATACAAGCGAGAGCGACGGGAACAATGGGCTGCATTCAAAGATGAAATTGAGACAAGGCGAGATGTAGAATGATCCGAACATCTGTAATCCTCGCTGGTCTTGCACTGTTCTACGCCTACCGGCGACTACGGTCTCGAAAGCCAAAGAAGTCGGAGAAACCGGATTGTCAATCATGTCAAAGCTTCCTCGCATGTTCAATGGCTCAAGTGAGCAAATGTCCGTTGCTGGAATCCTGATCGAGAATCTCCGAATGAGTATGCAACTCAGAGCATATCGAGCCCAGATTGCGCTAGAAGCCAAAACGGTTGATGTCAAGTCGCATTCACGCAGTATCATCTCCGTCTCGTTGCAGTTGATTGCCAAAGAGTTTGGCGACGATGAAGCGAACAAAGCAATCGCCGATTTCAAACTGGAGCGACTAGGTTGGAACTACAAGACTTGTGAACACTGCGGCCATTGGCCGTGTGGCTGCGGAGGATAAGATGCCGCGATCCAAGTACGTCTATTTTGTGCGGGAGTCCGACTACGTGGGCTCGCACCATCGTTTACTCGGTGTCTTCACAGTGAAAGGAGAAGCCAACCTGTGGGCTTTCAAGCACGGTTGGGACCCCGAACACGCTACTCTCAGCCGAATGCGTGACGGGGTGGGCGAAGACGAGTATCCTGAGACAGTGATTCCATGGGCCGAAGGAGTCGAAGGAATTGATCGTGGTATGGTGCCAGTGATTCCATGGGTCGATGGAGTCGAAAAAGTCGAAGGAGAGGCGCCATGACAACCTGGGAACTCATTCGCAGTATGGTACAGCGAGGCTACGAATTCCAATTGGGCCCACATGACAAGTGTCTCCGTGGCTACTGGGCGTGCTTCATCCCTGTCAAACCGCATATACGCAAGTCCGATGGTCGTGAGGAGGAACGGTTCAACGTGTGGTCCGACTGCGGCCACGCTATGACACCACATCGAGCCGTAGTAATGGCAGCCAAAGTCGCACTCGGGGAACAAGTTGCACCACCAAACACAAGATTTCTGTTATGAGCATTGATGCCGAAAATGAAATCATGGAAGAGGAAGCGGACAGGAAGAAGCCGGCTGCCCATAGCAACTTTTGGGCGCTTCTCTACGTTTGGAGCGTGGTAATCGTGTTCTTCGCTAGTGCGGGTGGGGCTGTTTATTGGTTTGGAGTCGCGCCGTGATTATCGCAAACTGGAGATGAGATGACCGTCAAACGAAATCCAAAACTCGAAGGCACTCCCTTCTGGGATTGCATTGTTCAAACCGGGCCTTGCCCGTTGAACTGCAACCAGTGCTTCTACAACCGGCCGGGCGCCTACTACGTGCCGTTTGATGAACTGCCACTACTCCCGGACCCGAAAGAAGTGGGCAACGACATCGTGCGGATGAATTGCGGCCATGACTCAAACATCCACTTCGATGCTGTGGTAGCAGCCGCTAGTAAATACCGACGTGTCTTTTTCAATACCGCCATTCCGAAACTTGGCCACTTTCCCGGCCCGGTGGTTTTTACTGCCAATCCGGAAGAGAGAGAGCGCCCCACCCTACTTGCGCCACCGCCAAAGAACCTGATGTTTGTGCGGCTTCGCACTTCAGGTACGAATCTTGAATTGATTGATCTGGCAGTTGAGCACTACACAGGTTGGAAGGTTCCAGTTGTCATTACGATGATGGCCTACTATGACCACCAACCCACCATCAACGAGACTCAGGTCAACAAGTGGCGTGCTGGTGGTCTGACAGCAGACGACTGCTACGTGTGGAAGGTTAGGCACATCAACTCCTACTGGTGCCCAACTCCCATTTTCGTGGCCGATGTTATGGTTCGTTACGCCAACAATCGCCTTGTCGCTTTGTGTAGCAGTCTCGGATCATACTATTGCCGAGACTGCCGTAACTGTGAAACCTACTACATTCAAACACTCAAACACATGAGAGGTGAATGATGAAAAGCTCGAAACGTTTTTTGACAATCTTGTGGGCCATACTTGTTGCCCTGTTACTGCTGCTGTTCTTCACAACAGCATTCGACCTCATGTCACCGTGTTCCGGTGCCGAGCCGGGGCGCATCACGATCAGCGAGCCCGTCGTATTCGCTACTTCGTACCCGTCCGAAGTCTACAGCATGACAGACGCCGAGTTCTTCAAGTGGGCGACCAAACAGAACGAACAGGCCCGAGCCGAGAGCGAAGACTGGTACAAGAATGAGTCACAACCACGTTGGATCGGTTACGGCACCGCGACCGATTACGAGCGAAGCCGGAGGGGACGATACTTCGGCACGAATTACGAACAGGGCTCCGTCCACACCTACGAGAAGCGGTACTTGAATCCCAACTACACCAGTCGTCTGCTCAAGATCGTCAACCCGTTCTGCCGCCCAACTGAGAAGAATCAATGATTGTACACTTCTCAACAGTGATCCCTGTGCGACCTGGTGATATATTGAAAATCAATGGAGTTTGGTATCCAGTCACCCGGTCGGTAAATCTCCGCTATTTCCATGTCTCTGAAACATTTGGAAAAGTAGTATGTACGGAAAAGAAGTAATCATCGACCTGTCCGATGCCGATGTCGACAAGTTCAATCGCGACGACATTGGGGAGTTTTTTGACCGCCTCTGTATCGACATCCTTGACGTGCAGGTCTGCGACCGACACTTTTGGGATGATACCGACGTGCCGCCCGAGGAGCAGCAAACGGACCCGAAGACAAAAGGCACCACTGCTGTCCAATTTCTACTGTTCAGCAACGTGACGATTCATACGCTGGATTTGACCGGCGATGTGTATCTCAACATCTTCGTTTGCCGTGAATTCGACATTCCCCGTGCAGTCGAATTCAGTAGCGAATTCTTCTGCGCGGCCATCGCAAAAGTCACCATTGTGGAGAGAGAATGAACGTTGTATTCATCGTCCCGACCGGAGTCGGTGCTGAGATTGGTGGTCATTCAGGCGATGCGACACCCGCCGCCCGACTGATCGGTTCGGTATGTGACCGGATCATTCTCCATCCGAATGTAGTCAACGCCGCCGACATCAATGAGATGCCGCCGAATTCACTCTACGTGGACGGCCACATGTTGAATCGTTTCTTGTCGGGTGACATCGGTATCAAGCCGGTCAAGTCCAACAAGATACTCGTGGCAATCAACCCACAGGAGAACAATGCCCACGCGATCAATGCGGTTTCGGCGTGTCGGGCGGCTCTAGGCGTTGAAGCCGAGATTGTCATTCTGAAGGAACGTCTCATCCTGCGTACTGGATTCGATGAACAAACTGGTGCCGCGACTGGCGAAGTCGAAGGTACCGACGCATTGATCGACCAGATACATCACATGGACTTCGATGCCTTGGCAATCATCACTGAAATCGAGACGCCGAGGGAGGTCGCCATGGACTACTTCCAGAATGCTGGAGTGAATCCATGGGGCGCAGTTGAAGCGATGGCTTGCTACCCGATTTCGGAAGCTCTGTCCCGGCCCGTCGCTCACGCGCCGATCGACACCGGTATTTGGGCCGGGTTGAAGATGGTCACCGATCCGCGAATATCTGCCGAAATGGTTTCGACTGCTTTCCTATTCTGCGTGATTAAGGGGCTCCACACCGCCCCTCGCTGGTCAGGTCGATTGCAGAGGGACCGGGATGCCTTGTGGATCAACGAGATTGATTTGCTGGTATCCCCAGACATGAAGTTCGGGACTCCTCATCATCTTTGCTTGAAACAAGACATTCCAATCCTTGTCGTGGAAGAGAACACAACTGTCTTGCCGCCTGCCGATGGTAAATGCGTGCGTATGGCAAATTACCTCGAAGCTGCCGGGTGGATCGCATGTCGGCGGGTCGGAATCAGTCCGGCCTCAGTGCTACGCCCGCTTCAGAAGACCTGCATCATTGAAAAAGGTCCCCTATGATTACCGCCGCAACACTGACAAAGATTCTCGTGCTGGCCTCGGCCATCCTCATTCCAATTGCCGTCAAACTGATTATGAATTGGCGAAAGTTCTGACCCGCGCGAAACCATGACCATTGCCATTGGAATTCTGATTGCGGTATGCTCGATCAGCGCGGGTTGGATCAGTGGCCGCGCATACGA
>Ga0114923_10000831_pt1 | contig 22200 bp, 17 predicted proteins | sample SumtaG_FD_89578 | JGI IMG/M metagenome (GOLD analysis project Ga0114923, IMG submission 89578) | Deep subsurface microbial communities from Indian Ocean to uncover new lineages of life (NeLLi) - Sumatra_00157 metaG | ecosystem: Environmental > Aquatic > Marine > Oceanic > Sediment | place: near...
ATGCGCTGGGAGATCTCGCCGGCGTCCTCGGCTGTCCGAGCCGGGGCAATGGCTTCTATCTCGTCAATGAGGAGTATACACGGTGACGCCTGCTTAGCCCTCTTGAAGACCTCCCTGAGCCCCTTTTCGGTCTCCCCCACCCACTTGGAGAGCAGGGTTGGAGGATCAACAACAATGAGGGTCATGCCGGTCTGGCCTGAAAGCGCCCTGGCCATGAGCGTTTTCCCGGTTCCGGAAGGACCGGAGAGTAGAACGCCCTTGGGGGGGCTGAGACGTGTGTTGGCGAAAACAGGTAGATTGCGGTTCGGAAACCGGGCGATGGACAGCAGGTTGTGCTTGATCTCATCAAGACCGCCTACATCATCGAAGGCGAACTTCGCCCTCTCGACAAAAAACTCTCTCGTGGCGGTGGGCTGGACTGCCTTGTACGCATCAATGAAATCATCGGCGTTGACCTTGATCTCGGCGTTCTCACCCAGGGTGGGCTTCTCGTCCAGTTGGAACCTTATGTCGGGCATGATCCGGCGTAGCGCGGCCATACCCGCTTCTTTGCAAAGGGCCGCTATGTCGGCGCCCACATAGCCGTGGGTTATGTCCGCGAGTTCATCCAGGTCTACATCAGCGGCCAGGGGCATGGCCCTGGAGTGTATTTTCAGGATCTGCTTCCGTCCATCTCTGCTGGGTGACCCGATGTTGATCTCACGGTCAAATCGACCTGGTCGCCGGAGCGCCGGGTCGACAAGTTCCGGCATGTTGGTGGCGCCGATAATAACGACTTCTCCCCTCGATACCACACCGTCCATGAGAGCCAGTAGCTGTGCCACGACGCGCTTTTCCACATCTCCAATGACCTGCGCCCTTTTTGGGGCAAGGGCGTCAATCTCGTCCAGGAAGATGATACTGGGAGCGTTCTTCCGGGCCTCCTCGAAGACCTGTCTTAACTTGGCCTCGCTCTCACCGTAGAATTTATGGATGATCTCCGGCCCGTTGATATGGATAAAGTGCGCCCTGACCTCGTTGGAGATGGCGCGGGCAAGAAGAGTCTTCCCAGTTCCGGGCGGTCCGCATAGCAGGACCCCTTTGGGTGGATCGATCCCCAGTTCCGAGAACAGTTCCGGAAACTTCAGGGGAAGCTCGACCATCTCTCTAACGTGGCTCAGTTCGACGTCCAGACCACCGATATCCTCGTAGGATGTGCGGGATGATTTCTCGTGGCTGAAATCGGAAGTCCTGAAGGAGAGGGTTGTGTTGGCGTTTACCCGCACACAGCCCCGGGGGCTTATTCCCTCAACAATGAAGAACTGGGCCTTGGTCCCAAAGAATACGATCTGGACCCTGTCACCCACGACCACATGAAGCCCCGAAAGGAGGTGCCGGATGTGGGCGATCTCCTCATCCTTGGGGATTTCCGCGCCGGCTTCCACCGGAGCAAGGAGCAGGGTGTCGGCCCCCTTGAATGGGATTTTGGTAATGGTGACCCACTCGTCCAGGGAAACCTGGGCGTTGTCTCGTGTGTTCCCGTCTATCTGGACAAGTTCCTGCCCGGTGTAATTAGCTGTGAGCTGAGCGGCGCGGGCTACCGTGGAACGGCGCCCGGTTATCTGAAGTACTTCGCCCGGCATGGCGCCAAGCTGCTGCAGGAGTCCTGTGTCGATTCGGGCAAGACCTTTGCCCTCATCGTCTATAAAGGCCTTGGTTACCCGAAGCGAAAACTCTTTTCCGGTTTTTGCTACCTGTCCCTTCTCTTCCGGTCTCTTTTCTTCTCGGATTTTTTCTTCAAGATCTTCCTTGGGAATAAAAACTGCTTTGCTGGCTGACGTTTTTTTCATTTCTTCCGGCCTCACAGGGTCCTTTTTCACAGGTAGACCCTTGGCCTCGTTCCCGAACGAATCTATTTTTTCATCCTTGCTCATGGGTTGTTTCCCGTATCAATCCAATTAATCCGGTGGCCCGCTGGTCTGACCAATAAATCGATTTGGTCTGACCAAAGTAAGGTATGGTGGTCCGACCAAAACATACTTTAAGTGCGACTTGTTTGTCAACGGGAAATATGACGACGAGGACCCCCCCTCTTCGTTTCACCGCATAACTGTGTGGTAATATCATTGCAACCGCTGATATAGCCGAGTTGTGTGTGATATATTTCACAGTATAGCCTACCCTTGCTCACTGCGCAACTGCGAGTCAGATCGGTGTGGAGAAAGGGCTCAGGAGACATTTTCTCTGAAGATTTTACAGTTTTCTTCAAGTGTTCGGACAATGGTCGGATATTGGTTTGACAAATTTTTAAAGGCCGTGATTCGTGATTCCATACACTTGCATATCAAAGCACAAAATATAAAACTCAAAATACAAAATAAAAAAAACCACTACATGAAAAACAATCTCAGATCTCTAGCTTTGACTCTATTTTCCTCTGTGCTCCCTGTGACATATTCGATTTTTACCGATCACTGATTACCGATTACCGTCTGTTACCCCGATACTCCGTTGCCCCGATACTGATCTTTCCTTGCGTCCCCGCGTCTTAGATTTCCTCCCTCTCGCCCACTCTCCCTCTCGCCCCCTCCAGCTCTTTCCCCGCGTCCCCTTGTCTCCGCGTCAAACGGTTTTTCTGTTCGCCTTACCCCTTTACCCCCTTACCCCCTCACTGCCATACTGCTCTTCCGCCCTCCGGTCTTCTCCTGGCACCTGGGTACTGGGTACTGGGTACTGGCTCTAGCTTTTCACAGTCATACCGCTGAAGCAGCTCCGTTATATGGAGGACCTCGATATCTCCCCTGTCGTTCCGGTTCAAACCATCCCGTATGTGCATGATACAAGCTGGGCAGGAGGTCACCACGGCATCGGCCCCAGTCTCGATGATCCGGGCGACTTTCTGGTCGTTCACATCTTTGGCTATATCATAATGCTCCAGACTGAACGATCCCCCCATACCACAGCACCGCTGGTCATCAGCCATGGGAACATATCTGACACCCGGTATCGACCGGATCAGGGCGATAGGTTCGGTCTTGACGTCCTGGAGCCTCCCGAGATGACAGGGGTGGTGATAGGTTACCGTAAATTCGGTTTCAACTCCCCTTTCCCGTCCTTTCCTGTTTTCGCCGGTCCCGGGCTTTCGGTATCGATACAGGAACTCGTTGATGTCCAGTATCCTGGAGAGAAATTGTTCGATGCGCTGGTCTTTGATACCAGCTTCCACCAGGAGTCCACCGTAGTTCTCTTTGAGGTTGCATCCGCAGGATGCGCAGCCGGTGACAATGGAATCGAGGTCGTACTCCTCGAACGCCTCCAGGTTCTGACGAGCAAGATCCCTTACGGTCTCCCTGGCACCTCCCGTCAAAGCCGGCATACCACAGCAGACCTGTTTGGCCGGAACATAGACCGCGGCTCCAAGACCGCTGAGGAGTTCAATCATCGTCTCTCCCATGCCCGGATAGAAATAGTTGGTCATGCATCCAGCGAAGATCCCTACCCTGGGTCCATTTCCTTCCACTACCCGCCCCGAAAAACGATCGGTAAAAAAGGTTGAGGCCAGACTGGCCAAGGTCCGGTCCTTCGTTACCAGGGGAAGAGGGATCCTTCGCCTGATACCGCTCTCGGCGGGGACTCTTTTGAACACGAGGCCCTGGAAGACTCTTCCTGTCCTCATGGCAAGATCGAGCAAACGCGGGTCACCCACCACCTGTTCGAGAATCAGTCTCTTGCCTGGTTTGATCCCCACGTTCTCGGCCAGTTTTTCCCTGGCATCAAGCATGATGGAAAGGGTTTTAACCTCGTTGGGGCAGGCCTCCTCACAGGCGCCGCAAAGCAGACACTTCTCCAGGTAGCTGCGATAGATCTCGGACTCGGCAAGGTGCCCCTGGACAACAGCCTCCGACAGGGCCATTTTTCCCCTGGCGGTGGAGGATTCGTCCGGTCGAACCGAAAAGACGGGACAGACTGTCTGGCACGTTCCGCATTTGACGCAACTGGAACTTCCGCCCTTTATGACCTGGCCCTTACCCATGGCCTGGCACCAGTTCCCTTTCAAGGCTTGCCATATCGTAATCGAAAGTTTTGTGAGGGTTCAGGATGTTGTTGGGGTCGAGAACCTGTTTTATCTTCCTCATCACATCGACAGCCGAAGATTCCAGTTCAATATCAAGGTAAGGAGCCTTGGCTATTCCGATCCCGTGTTCCCCGGATAGTGTTCCCCCGAGGGACACGACAAGGTGGAAGAGTTCCTCAACAGCGTGATGCGCGCGGGACACTTCATCCTTATCCTCAGGATCCAGTAGAAAGTTAACGTGGACGTTCCCATCCCCGGCATGCCCGAAATTAACGATCGTGATGCGGTGCTTGCGGGCAAGCTCCTCGACCCCGGTGATGAGATCGGGGATCTTCATGCGTGGCACAGCGACATCCTCGTTTATCTTGAGCGACCGGATCTTCATGATGGCAGGGGACAGGGCTCGTCTCGCCGTCCACAGAGATTCCCGCTCCCCGGGTTCCCTGGCGGACTTGACATACAGGGCACCGGCTTCAGAGCACACATTCTCAAGGACTTTCGCGTCCTCTTTGACGACAGATGGACTCCCGTCCACCTCCACGAGGAGGAGAGCGCCCACTGCTTTCTGAATATCGTCGTGCAAGTGTTCCTTGACGCACTCGACCGCGGCCCGGTCCATGAACTCCAGAGTGGAGGGAGTAACCCGGCTGGACATGATCCTGCCGACGGCCCTCGCCGCGGTGTTCATATCGGGAAAGGCCGCCAGCATCGTCCCTACCGTTTCCGGCAAGGGGATGAGCTTGAGGAGGAGTCGAGTTATGACGCCCAGTGTTCCCTCTGATCCCACGATGAGCCTGGTCAGATCATACCCGGTAACGCTCTTGACAGAGGCCGATCCGGTGTGGATGATCTCACCGGTGGGCATGACCACCTCCATGGCCATGACATAATCCCTGGTCACACCGTACTTGACTGCGCGGGGGCCGCCGGCGTTCTCGGCCGCGTTGCCGCCGAGGGTAGAAAAATCCATGCTCGCCGGATCCGGGGGGAAGAAAAGACCGTGTTCGGCCGCAGCCGACTGAAGCTCACCATTGAACACACCGGGCTCGACCCAGGCAGTCATATTGTCCCGGTCTATCTCAAGTATCCGGTTCATCCGGTTGGTCGTGAGGATAAGTCCGCCGTCCACAGCCAGGGCTCCCCCTGTAAGCCCCGTTCCGGCGCCCCTGGGAACGATGGGAAAGCGGTCCTCGTTGGCCAGACTAATCAGGCATGAAATCTCATGGGCGGAGGAGGGATGGGCCACCATGTCGGGTAGATATCGCCTGTTCATGGCATCGTAGGAATAGAGGAAAAGATCCTCCCTCCTGTCGGAACAGTGATCCTTGCCCACGATGCCACTGATCTTCTTTCTTGATTTTTTGTCCATTGATATTCCCGTGTTAACTATTGATAGGGTCGCAAAAAGTCCATTCGCGGCTTTTTGCTCCTCGGAAAGCGAAAAACGTGGTTTTCGCTTTCCTTACGGGGCGCATTGATGACCTCGTAAACAGTCTCTTCAAGCTATCTCGTAGATTCAATTTCACCCTTCAGATGCCGCAGATGCCCCTCGTAAAGGTACTCAAGGGTCTGGGCCGCCACCTCTTCCGGCGATACTTTGATCCGCGCCACGCCTTCTTCCACCGCCGCCTTTGCCACCGCCGCTGCTACCACAGGGGGTACCTTGAAGTCCATGGCGTGGGGGATGATATAACCGGGTTCGAGCTTGTCGTCCGTAATGTAGTTGGCGATGGCCTCAGCCGCCGCGATCTTCATGCCTTTGGTGATGTCGGTTGCCCTGACATCAAGAGCTCCCCTGAAGATGCCCGGGAAGGCACTACAGTTGTTCACCTGGTTGGGAAAATCGGACCTTCCTGTGACAACCACCTTGGCACCGGCGGCATAGGCCTCATCCGGCCAGATCTCCGGCACCGGATTAGCCATTGCAAATACGATTGGGTCCCTGTTCATGCTTTTTACCATGTCCTGGGTGACCGTATTGCCTACGGAAAGTCCTATGAGAACATCGGCGCCTTGGATGACACTGGCAAGGTCACCCTTTTGGTTGTCCCGGTTTGTGACCTGAGTGATCTCTTCAAGGACCCTGTTCATCTTCTCTTTCCTGCCCTCGAAGACGCTTCCGAATTCGTCACAGAGGGTTATATCCTGGACACCCGCGGTCATGAGAAGCTTGGTGACAGCGATAGCAGCCGCTCCGGCGCCGTTCATGACGATCCTGACTGTGCTCAGTTCCTTGTCCACGACCTTCAGGGCGTTGATCAAACCCGCGAGGACCACTATAGCTGTACCGTGCTGGTCGTCGTGGAAGATGGGGATGTCAGTCTCTTTCTTCAGTCTCTCCTCGATCTCGAAACAGCGGGGCGCTGAAATATCCTCCAGATTGATCCCGCCGAAGGTTGGAGAAATGGCCTTCACGAGTTCCACGATCTCGTCCATGTTCTGAGTGCACACACAGATGGGAAAGGCTTCCACTCCGGCGAAGGTTTTGAAAAGCACCGCCTTCCCTTCCATGACAGGGATGGCCGCCCTGGGACCAATGTTCCCGAGACCGAGGACGGCGCTGCCGTCGGAGACGATGGCGACCAGGTTGGCCTTGCATGTCAGGTCGTAGACTTTGTGCGGTTCTCTGGCCAGGACCAGGCTCGCCTGGGCCGCTTCCGGAGGTAGGTATAGCTTGTTGAGAATATACTCATCACGAATGGGAATCTTGACCTTCACCTCCAGGACCCCTTGGTACCGGTGGTGCAGATCGATGGATTCTTCCATTATGTCCATCTTTTTTTTCCTGGGAGGCACAGCCGGTAAAACCGTGTACTCGTTCTCATACACGATCTTGAGAGTTTTGGCTTCCACCTCCTCGGGAGACACCTCGACCCTCGCGTCACCCAATTCAATCGCTGTTTCGGCGACGACTCTTGCCAACCTTGCAGCCACATGGAACTCGAAGATGGGGGGAACCAAATGCCCTGCGCTTAGTTTCTCCTCCGGAACCAGGCCGGCAATAGTTTCCGCCGCTGTCAGATATGTTGCCTCGGTTATTCTCCAGGCCCTCACGTCCAGGAGTCCCCTGAATAGCCCCGGAGCCACATAAGCGGAACTGATCTCATTGGGGAAATCGGACCTGCCTGAACCCACAACTGCCGCTCCAGCCTTGAGGGCTACATCCGGCATGATCTCGGGGATGGGATTGGCAAGTGCGAAAACTATGGCGCCCTTCGCCATACTCTGGACCATCTCCTTCGATACGATACCCGGCGCGGAAAGCCCAATGTAAACATCAGCGCCCATCATCATGTCTTTAAGAGAGCCCTCTTTTCTGCTGAGGTTGGTGTATAACGAGATCTCCGATTTGGCCCAGTCTGTCGGCTTGGTCCGATATCTGTAGATCGAGCCGTACCTGTCACACATGAAAATATCTTTTGCCCCGGCCGACAGGAGAAGTTTTGCGGTTGCGATCCCGGCCGCACCCGCCCCCGAGATCACGATATTGACCTTGCTCAGCTTCTTGCCGACGACCTTGAGCGCGTTAATGAGGGCAGCGTATACGGCAATGGCCCCACCGTGCTGGTCATTATGAAAAACAGGGATCCTCGTAGCCTTCTTGAGATTCCGCTCCACCGTAAAACACTTGGGGGCAGCGATATCCTCAAGGACTATCCCTCCGAAAGTGGTGGCAAGCCTGGAACATATCTCCACGATCTGGTCGCAGTCCTGTGTGTTAAGAGCTATGGGCATGGCATCCACACCCGCGAAGGTCTTGAAAAAAACGGAGCGTCCCTCCAGCATGGCCAAGGCGGATTCAGGCCCGGTGCTACCGAATCCGTAAACAGACGAACCGTCGCTGATTACGGCGATTGTATTTCCGCGGCAGGTAAGGTCAAAGGATCTTATAGGATTTTTAGCTATTTCCAGGCACGGCCCCGCTACACCCGGTGTGTAAAGAAGGCTGAGGGCCGATGAATCCTTGATGGGAACCTTGCTGCCCACACCGATAAGACCCTGGTTCCTCATCCTGAGTTCCAAGCCATAGTGTATGTTGTCGGAATTAGCTGTCTTACCAGGCTTCGCCCTCTTCTTCGTGGCCATGGCTATTCCCCTTGAAATGTATGAAAGCCGTGCCTAGCCGGCTCCCAAAAGTTCGGGGCCTATATGCATTCCAGAACAGTTTAAGGCCCAATGTGAAAATTAACACCAACATGTATCTTTAGCAACAGAACCTGGAAATAAGTAATCGGCAATCAGCAATCAGTGATTGATAAAACTAGGAAAATCTACGCTATCCGTTCCGGGCAGCGTGTCGGAAAAACTCGATCACGCCGTTGGCGTGACTCGGTACAGACAGAACAGACGGCGTGACTGTGAGATTTTTGGAAAGTTCTTTTTTCAGCGCTTTTTCTATGAACCTATGTAAGGAAAGCGGAAATGACACTTTTCGCTTTCCGTTGAGCAAAAAGCCGCGAATGGATTTTTTGCGACCCTATAAAAGAAGCGCCCAGATCAATGACCGTTAATTAAAGTCATTGATCTGTGAGGAAAGCGGAAACCACGCTTTTCGCTTTCCGAGGAGCAAAAAACCACGAATGGATTTTTTGCGACCCTATCAATAGCACCTTCCGATTACCATATCTGAACAGCTCCAGCACCCGCAATCCAATGATGGCTTCGCCAGAACCTGGATTTCGGGTTAACTCTTGAATTTCGCTCGTTTTTTAATGATCTAAGTATAGCATCTTCCGGCAAATAATATCCAGGAGTGTGAGTGGGTTCGTCGACAGACTCCCAGCATTATACTGAACACCGAAACCGATCACCGCCTGGCGTAGTACGGAGTGTAAAGTGCACCACGTTACACTTTGCACTCTGCATTCCCTACCACTGGAAGGACTTCTCCCGCATCGGGAATGACAAGCGGGACCGGCAGTTCCCCAAGGATTTTCTCTACCGCCGTCAGAGCCTCCTTCATGTCATTTGCGGGGATCATCCCCATCCTTGCAACCTCTGAACGCTTCAATCGGCTTAAAAGTAGAGTGGGTACCGATGTTACCCTCAACCAGGTGGAAAATGCCGTCTGTCCGTTTATCTGATACCGGGCCTGGAGTTCATCCAACCACTTGCTTTCTGAGTGGCATCGGTCGAACCAGCCCAGAAGATCCACGTGGCCGGTACCCTCGCCGCAGTCTGCAGCAAGAACCACCACACCGTCCCCGGCGACCGCCTGGTGTGCGCCAAAGAGCCCTTTATGGGCCTGAACGAAATTGACGTCCTTGGGGTACCCGCCCGCACCGGCTATAACCAGCTTTGACGGACCCTGCAGTTCCCGCCTGAACCAGGAATCGTGCTTCTGACAGGCATCCATGTGTGCGGTTTCCAGCTCCCCCGCAGAGGCAGCGACGATCCTCCCTCCCGGTTCCGTAACAACGTTAAGAACAAAGATCGGGGATATGAAGGTACAGGCCTGAACCATCTGCCTGTGGACTGGGTTGTCCGTCAGAACGCCGGGACCCAACTCACCCTTGAGTTCCCCGCGTCTCCACGAAACCACCAACCTGTGGTGTGCCTCACACGCCTGTCGGGAAGCGACACCGGGGAGCAACGATTTCCTTCCGCCGCCATAACCCGCGAAATAGTGGTAAGTGATCCCTCCCGTGAGAATCACGCAATCAGCCTTCACCACGCTTTTGTTAATATGAACCGGGATTCCGGCATCTGTTTTCCCCAGGAGAATATTGGATCCCTTCCCGTCCGCGTCGTGGTTGATAACGCGGTATCTGTTCCGAATCTCGTCTCCCACCAGTTCGCGAAGCTCAGCGTCTGTCAAAGTACGGTGGATACCCAGGGCTACTATGATGGTTACATCGGTCTGCCCGACTCCGATATCCGAAAGCCTCTGTAAAAGAACGGGCAGGTACTCCCTCACTGCAGCGCGGCGGGTGAGGTCGGGGATCACGCAGGCGATGCGGCTTCCTGCACGGCACAGTTTTTCCAGACTCACGCCACCGAGAGAGTTATCCAGGGCGTGAGTTACTATTTTTTCAGGGTCAGAATCGGGGAACGGTCCCGGGAGGAGGACGTTGGCTCTCCCGTACCACAGGTCGGGAATTTGAATAGAGGATTTGCCGTAAGGGATTTTCATGGATACATAATTCCGGATTCAGGATTCCGGATTCCGGATTCTGAATTGAGAATTAGAATCCTCAATCCTCAATTCGTAATTCTCAATTTATATTTGGAAGCACAGGGTCGGCTGTCCGAAACTCCCTGGGCCATACCACCTCGAGCCCACTGCCGGTCCATTGGACGAGATAATTTGCAGGATCGTTCTGGTTGACGAATCCACCCCAATCCCTGAAGCTGACTTTTCCGTATGGTGTATTGACAGCGATCCTTTCCAGCGCATCCCTGACAGGATCCGGCTGGGCTTCGCCGGACCTCCCGATGGCCTCGGACGCGACGATCACCGCCGCATAGGCCTGAGCACCATGGTAGTCCGGTTCCGATCCAAACCTGGCCAGATAGTTGTCACGGTATCTGACAGGTGACTGGACCACGTCAGGCAACCAGAGGGCCGGGTTCATGACACCTTCACAGGATACACCGCATTGGGCGTATGAACCTGCCACAGTGGAAGCGGGAGTCAGGTTGAAAATTACCGCATTCGGGATACTTTTTCTCAGCTCCATGATAATTTTCGCTGCGTCGGGTGGAAAAGCGGTGAGGAATATGGCGTTCGGTTCACCCGCCGCCGCTCCGAAGTATAGCGTCTCAAGGTTCCTGGAACCTGTTTCGAATCTCCATTCGCCGGTAACGGTCCAACGTGCTTCGCTCGCCGCCTGCTTTACCGTCCAGGCCGTGGCGTCGCCATAGGCTGACTGCTCCGTTATGAGAACAATCCTGCCCCCACCAAACCCCCCTTCTAAGATAGACCTGTAAAAAACCAGTGCTGCCGTCAGGTATCTGGAACGGGGTGGTGACACTCTGAACACATACCGGTAATCCTGAAGCGTGATGGCATCTTCCGATCCGGTCACCACAACCAGGGGAATTCTCCTTTGCTCACTCTTGTCGGCCAGGGCAGCCGCAACCTTTGAACTGAAGCCGCCAAGTACTACAGAATACTGCTTATCCTTGACAAAATGGTCCACAATCGCCCGAGCGCTCCTGGTCCGTCCTCTCGAGTCGCGAATATCCAGTTCCAGCATTTCCCCGCCGATCCCACCCCTTGAATTGATCTCTTCCACAGCCATAAGCATCGAATTCTTCTGCATATGGCCGAAGGCTGCATGGGTTCCTGACAAGGGCAATATAGCCCCTATGACAACCCCCTCAGCCCTGGTTACGATAGGGTAGAAGATCATTGTCAGCACAGGCAGGGCCAGAAAAAGACATGTCATTCGGGATCGGCGGTTCATGATGGGTTCACTTCCGGACCGACCCGGCCATGGATGCAGCCAACCTCAAGGCCTCCGTAAGGCTCCCCGGGTCAGCCAGGCCTTTCCCGGCAATATCGAAAGCGGTGCCGTGGTCAACCGATGTCCGGACGATGGGAAGTCCGAGGCTGACGTTCACTCCCGATTCGAAGGCAAGAAGTTTAAGTGGTATATGTCCCTGATCGTGGTACATGGCTACAATAGCATCGTACTTCCCACGATGCATTTTCAAAAACACGACGTCCGGAGCTACTGGCCCTTCCACCCTTATCTTCCTGGCAAGAGCAAGTTCAACGGCGGGTGTGATTATGCGTTCCTCCTCATTACCGAAAATACTGCCCTCCCCGGCATGAGGGTTCAGGCCGGCCACAGCGAACATGGGCTTTTTGATACCCATCTTCTTCAGTGCTTCATCCCCAAGCTCCAGCACTCTCAGTATTCTCTGGGTTGAAATGGCGCCGGGCACCTGGGAAAGAGGTATGTGTGTAGTAACATGAAGGACCCTCATGGCGCCGGCCGCGAGCATCATGACTGTTTCATCAGCTCCGGTCCGCTCTGCCAGGATCTCTGTATGACCCGGGTAAATATGTCCTGCCATCTGAAGTGATTCCTTATTGATGGGCGCGGTCACAACCGCGTCTACGGTCCCTTCCAAAGCCAGATCAATTGCCTTCAAAATACATTGATAGGCACACTCACCGCTCTGGGCATTAAGCTGACCGAAGGGGATGGACTGGTCGGCAAGACCAACGTGCAGGACCGGAACCCGGTTGTCGCTCCCTGCCCTGCAGGGACTGTCGACGACACTGTACAGGGTTGAACTGCCTGATTTCCGCGCCCCCACCTTGAGACGTTCAATATCGCCGATTACCAGAGTGTTCCTGGTAAAGATCTCTTCCTCCAAGGCTAGGGCAATTATCTCAGGGCCGATACCTGAAGCGTCGCCCATTGTGATGGCGAGGAGTGGTTCTGTCCCCGGGTTGCCTGGCTTTTTTTCCCTGATTCGTGCTTTTGTCAAATGACCTCCCGTTTCACAACGCTGGTAAGTGCGCCGATCCCCTGCAATCGGTGATCGGTGATCGGTGATCGGTGAAAGCGAACAACCTATACAGTTCTATGTCAAGTATGAATATGAAATAACATAAGGCATAGGTTATTTGGTCTGATGTTACTGATTACCGATTACTGATTACTGATTACTGGTTTTTCTACTGATTACTGATTACTGATTACTGTTTTTCCCCTGATTACCGATGACCGATAACCGATTACAGCGGCTGCCGCGGCATTGGGCGCTTCAGTCCAGAGCCGCTATGGCCGCCTCTATCCTGTCCAATCCCTTCTCGATGTTCTCCATGGCAATGGCGTAGGACAGACGCGCGTAATCATCGGCTCCGAAAGCTATCCCTGAGACGATGGCGACCTTGGCCTCATCGAGCAAGTAGTCCGCGAAGTCGTTGGAACCCTCGATAACCTTCCCGTTGAACTTCCTCCCGTAGATACTTGAGAAGTTGGGGAAAACGTAAAAGGCGCCCTGAGGTTTGTAACAAGTAACACTTTCCATAGATCTCAACCTGTCACAGATGTAGTTCCGCCTCCTGTCGAACTCGGCCACCATCGTGTCGATGAAGTCCTGCGGTCCGGTCAGGGCCTCCACAACGGCCGGCATGATGAAAGAGACCGGGTTGGAAGTGCTCTGGCTCTGGATCTTGGTTATGGCTCCCACGAGGTCCACAGGACCGGCAGCGTATCCGATCCTCCAACCTGTCATTGAATAGGTTTTCGAAAGCCCGTTCACGATGACTGTACGATCAACCATGCCGGGCAGTTCCGCGATGCTGGAGAACTTGAAACCATCATAAACAATCTTATCGTAAATCTCGTCGGAGATCACAATGAGATCCTTTTCCACGGTGAATTTCGCGATCTCCTCCAGCTGCTGACGTGTTGCGGCACCTCCGGTGGGGTTGCTGGGGCTGTTGATCACGAGAGCCTTCGTTTTGGAGGTCGTAACCTTTTCCAGATCCGAGACGGTGGGAACAAAACCATTCTCCTCGCTGGTCTGGACAATGACGGGTTTGGCACTGGCCAGGATAACCTGATCGGGATAGGAGACCCAGTAGGGAGCCGGCACGAGAACTTCATCCCCCTCCTGGAAAAGGGCCTGCATTATATTGTAGAGAGTATGCTTGGCACCACAGGAGATGACGATCTGATTGCGGGCGAACTCGAGATCCTGATCCTTTTTAAGCTTTCCGATAACAGCGTCCTTGGCGTCATCCGTCCCGGGGACTGGTGTGTACTTGGTATTACCGGCCAACAACGAGTCTATGCACGCCTGCTTGATATTTTCCGGTGTATCGAAATCCGGCTCCCCGGCTCCAAAACCGATAACATCCTGTCCCTCAGCTTTCATCTGCTTGGCTTTGGCAGTGATGGCCAGCGTTGGTGATGGCTTGATATTATTGACCCTGTCAGCAAGTTCCATTTTGTTGCCCCCTCTTTCGGTGAGTGTTAAGGCCGAAGAACGGCCATGGAAAAATGATCCCGTATTCAAAATTCAAGATTCAAGATTCAAAACAAAACTCAAAACGTCGAACGTAAAATAACAGGATTCAGATAACAGATTAGGCTGTTAAATACCAGCGTTGGACAATATAAAACCAGCAGTTTTACCTTCTTCCGCGTTTTGAATTCCGTTTACCGGACTTAAGATCTTCTTTTGAAATTTTGAATCTTGAATTTGAAATTAGTTTCCGCCCCACTTCGCCTGTATCGATGTAATAGCGATGACATTGATAATGTCGTCCACTCGGCAACCCCTCGACAAGTCGTTCACCGGCTTGCTGAGCCCCTGGAGTATAGGACCGATGGCCCTGGTGTAGGCAAGTCTCTCAACCAGCTTATAGGCAATATTGCCAGAATCCAGATCCGGAAAAACCAGGACATTGGCTCGACCCTCAAGCCGGCTGTCCGGCACCTTCATGGCGGCCACCTCGGGAACTATGGCCGCATCAAGCTGAATCTCCCCGTCCACCACAAGACCCGGTTCCCTCTCCCTGACTATTCTCGCGGCTTCTCGCACCTTTTCAACTCTGGGATGCCGCGCGCTGCCGTGGGTGGAGAAGGACAGCATGGCCACTCTGGGATCAAAACCCAGGAAGAATACACCGCTTCTGGCTGAGGATATGGCTATCTGAGCTAGCTGAGACGGAGTTGGATCAGGAACGATACCGCAATCGGCGAAAATGAAGAGGCCCTTTTCGCCGTATTCGGCCACCGGCATCACCATGATAAAGCAGCTGGAGACGACCTCAACATCGGGAGCTTTACCTATGATACGAAGGGCGCTGCCAACAACCTCACCGGTTGTCGTTACAGCGCCTGCCACAAGGCCGTCCGCCAGTCCGCTGCGCACCATCATGGCTGCAAGGACTACGGGGCTTGAGAACTCCTCCTCTGCCTTCTTTTGAGTTATCCCTTTGTTGCCTCTTAGCAGGGCATAGGAGGCCTTCATTTCATCGTACTCGTCCAGGGTATTGAGATCTATGATGTGGAGGTGGTCCTGATCCAATCCTGCACTGGATGCGGCGGTCCGGATCTCCCCTTCATCCCCAATCACACTCGTACGCGCAAGTCCCTCGGAATCCGCGATAACAGCTGCTTCGAGGATCCTCGGGTCGCCACTTTCAGGCAGGATCACCCTGGATGCAGCCTCTTGAGCACGCCCTTTGAGGGCGTAAAGGATATCATCGCCGAGACGCGTTGCCACGTCATCGGGATGTTCTCCTGCAAGACCATCCATGTTCAGTTCCTTCTGCGGTTTAAGAGCCGTAATTCGTGACCCTTCGGCGCGTTACACTTGCTCAGGGCAGGCTCGTGATTGGTTAAGATTTTCGCAGATTCAACCTCGATACTTCGACACGCTCGGCGCTAGCGCGTCTCAGGTTCCAGGTTTCAAGTTCCAAGTTCCAGGTTTACCCTGCATCGCTGAGTATCCCGCGGTTAGTCAGCTTTTGATCTCATTCCCTGTCCTGAGCCTGTCGAAGGATGCGTTCTACATTCTGCGTTCTGCATTCTGCTTTTAGATACCGTTTTCCCCCAGGTAGGCACTATACGGAAGAACCAGATATCACACGGTGGCAAAGCGTTTCTTGAGTTCCTCGTCGACGCCGTGTGGGACCATGGTGCTCACGTCGCCACCGAGACTGGCTATCTCTTTTACAAAACTGGAACTCAGATAGGCGTATTCCTCGCTGCTTATCGTGAAAAAGGTCTCGATCTCCTTTTCCAGTCTCCTGTTCATCAGTGCCATCTGGGATTCATACTCAAAATCGGAAACGGCCCTCAGACCACGTAGGATGATCTTGGCTCCGTACTTCTTGACGACCTCCACGAGCAATCCATGGAACGGTTCGACCTGGACGTCAGGGCACATTTCGTGGATACCCCCCCGAACCATATTGACCCTTTCCTCCGTGGAAAACATGCACTCTTTCCTGGTATCGGCAGCAACCAGCACGATCACCTTCGGGAAGATAAAGGCCGCTCGTTTAACGAGATCCACGTGTCCGTTGGTGATGGGATCAAAGGTTCCCGGGTAGATGGCTACAGTCTTCAATCAGGCCTCCTGGCAGCGATTCGGATTAATCCGATTCGCTGCTGAATTCAAAAAAGGTGACACCGACATTGCCATATTTTCTGACATCCACTTTGGTCATATTTTGGGGAACAGGCTCCGGCGGTTTGTCGGGAGCATGTTCCAGGATAATCAGGCACCTTTTCAAGGATTTAGCATGTTTGGAAATCGCCATCAAGGTCAAAGTTCCCAGTTCACACATAAAGGGCGGGTCGGCAAAAACAAGCCCAAAACCGTCCCCCGAATCTATCTCCCCGAGGTATGATATGACCGGCCGTCGAACAACCTCCGACCTGTCCCGGCACCGGCACGTCTCGATATTCGCATTTAAACACCGGAGCGCTGCAGAATCGGTTTCGACAAAGACCGCGTGTTCCGCCCCACGGCTCAGGGCCTCCAGGCCCATCGCCCCGGTTCCGGAATAGAGATCCAGGACCCGGGCACCTACAACCAGATCGCCCACGATGGAGAAGATAGCTTCCCTGACACGGTCGGAGGTGGGGCGAGTCCGGATTCCTTTAGGAGAGATGAGCTTTCGACCTTTAAAAGATCCTGAGATAATTCGCATAAGTTTAATTCAAAATTCAAAATTCAAAAAAAACCATACTTCATGAAGAGCCTATCAATTGAACTGCATGAGGGTTTCATGCCTTTGACACCCTCTTGAATCTTGAATTTTGAATTTTGAATTCGTTTTAAAATGGCGTCATATCCTCCCCGGGTTTCAGAGATTCGATGTAGGCCGCAAGCAGCTTGGCGGTGTTTTCAAGGTCACCTAGGTGAACCATCTCCACGGGAGTGTGCATGTACCGGTTCGGTATACATACGAGGCCGGCGGCGACCCCGCTGCGTGTCATCTGTATGACGTTGGCATCGGTGCCTGTGGCCCTGGGTGCCGCCTCAACCTGGTAAGGGATCTTGCCCGACCCCGCCAATTTGACCAGCCGGCTGTATACTTTGGGATTGATGTTCGGTCCCCTCGCAATAACAGGTCCTTTACCCAGGGAGATATCACCCAACTGCTTCTTGTCAGTGTCAGGATGGTCCGAAGCGAAGGTCACATCTATGGCGATCCCGATGTCAGGATCAATCCCGTGAGCGCTCGTCTTGGCCCCTCTCAGGCCCAGCTCCTCCTGGACTGTTGAAACGCCGAAAACGGAAGCCTTGATCTTTCGCCCTTTGAGAAGCCTGAGAACCTCTGACACTGTAAAACTTCCCGCCTTGTCGTCAAAACCCCTTCCAATAACGCAATTACCGTTAAGGACCTCAAAACCGTCCGGAAATGTCACAGGATCACCCAGGGCAACCTTCTTTTCCACCTCCTTGCGGTTCTTCGCGCCAATATCGATCCAGAGCTGGTGCCATTCCAGTTTCTGGCTCGCCCGGGCCTCTGGGGACATCAGGTGTATGGGCTTTTTACCAACAACGCCTATGACGGGTCCTCCCGCGGTGTGGATGACTACCCGTCTTGCGGGCGCAAGGTGAATGTCCACTCCACCGATAGTAGCAAAAGATATGAAACCGTCATCAGAGATGTACTTGACCATGAAACCGACCTCGTCGGTGTGACCGGCGAGCATGATCCTCGGGCTTCCGCCCGGGTTCAGGACAGCGATGGTGTTGCCGTTAACGTCCACATTCACCTCATCCGCAAAGGGAGAGGTTCTTTTCATCCAAACTTTCTGGGCGGGGCCCTCGAATCCGGATGGGCTCGGCGCCGCAATGAGATCTCTCAGGAAGTTGACCGATTCTTTACGCATTGAAGTTCCTTTCGATAAGTAATTCAAGGTTCAAGGTTGATGGCTTCGCAAAAAGTCATCAAAGCGCCCCGGGCGGGGCGCCCAAATCAATGACCGACAATGTAAGTCATTGATTTATAAGGAAAGCGAAAATGACACTTTTCGCTTTCCCCAAATACATATTGGGTCACAAAAAGCCGCGATAAGACTTTTTGCGACCCTATCAAGGTTCAAAATTCAAGATTCAATAATAATGCTCGTTAAAGATAACATATTAGCCAACACGTTCCTTTTTTGAATTTTGAATATTGAATTTTGAATTATTTTTCCTCCGGCCACGCCAGCCTCACCAACTCCTGGAGTATTTCCCCCGCCTTGCCGAGCACAGTGGCAGAGGCGGAACCGGTTAGAGGTGTAGGATCGAGGTTGACTTCAAGAACATACCCACCGTTTTCAATAGCCGCAAAAGCAAGGGAGGCGGCAGGTTGAACAATATTCGATGTCCCGGCAACGATAAGAAAATCAGATGATCCCGATGCGACGTAGGCCTCCTCGAGAAGCCTGTTATCAAGGTTTTCACCGAACCATACAACATTCGGACGCATTCGCCCCCCGCAAAGGTCGCAGGTTACCAACCCTTCCTGTCCTTCGAGAGCAACGACTGCGGCGCATTCACTGCAGCGGGCGTGATGAAGGTCGCCATGGATCTCCAGAACCTTTTCACTGCCTGCCCTCAGGTGCAAACCATCAACATTTTGAGTGATAAGTGTAAAATCCAGGACCTGTCCTTCCAGTTCGGCGATGGCGTAGTGTGCAGGGTTGGGCGAAACCTCCCGTACAAGTTTTCGTCGCCAGTGATACCATTCCCAGACAAGTTCGGGATCCTTTTCAAAGGCCTGAGGGGTGGCAAGCTGTTCAGGACGGTGGTTTTTCCATAACCCGTCCTTTCCCCGAAATGTAGGCACTCCACTCTCTGCGGAAACACCAGCGCCAGTGAGGACAACCAGATGCTGCGACCCGCGGAGTCTCTCAACCGCTTCATCAGGGAGTCGACCTGCCATGTCCTCCACCTTTGATTACTCCACACCTGTCAGGGAAAGGACGTTTCCCGAAAAAATAGCCTGCTTGTCTTTATCGCTGATGTTCAGCTTATGAACCCGGTCAATGCTCCATGATGGGCTGCCGTAAGGGTGATCCGATCCACAAAGAAATTTACCGGCCCCGTAATCCCGGATCAACCCTGCACTGATACCAGCCAGGCTGATATCGAAATAGACATTAGGCTTATGTCCAACAGCTGCCAGGATCCTCTCTGAACCGCCGTTCAGTCCGCCCATGTGGGGAATGATTATCTTTACATCGGGGTAAAGGTCCACGAACTGGACAGTGACATCAAAATGCTCCTCGAAATTGACCGGGATGCCCATATCCATAACCTTGTCCATAAGGTCGTTCATCCTCGCCTCAGTCAGGGCATCATGTACCTGACCCTCGTCCATTCCGAGATAGGTCCCACCAAAATCGTGGCCAGGTGTGAACCAGCAGTGCCATTTTATCCCACGGTAAGGTTCCAGAACTTTCGGATCAGGGATTTGGGGAAAGGGGCGATTCTGGCTATAGGCGTTTCCCCCGATATAGGTAAAAGGGATGTGACCTGTGTCCCGGGCCATTTCCAGCACATACTCGTTATCTCCGGGGATATCAGAACTCTCGGGATCGGCAAAAACCACCGCCCTGTCCACACCTGCTCTATCCAGAACTTTCTGGACCTTCTCCATGGGCAGATGACTTCGCCCGATATGAACGTGAGCATCGATTATTTCCATAACGATCTCCTTCCTAGAAATGCAGATTCAATATTCAAAATTCAATATTCAAAATTCAATACTTGAACCAAGATCCAAGATACAAGATTACACTTGGTATCTATGCTTTCTGCTTTTCAAATCGCCGCTATAACAGAACATTGTTCCCGGCATAAGCTCCTGCACTTTCGCTCCGTCGCTCAGTCGCCTAGTCGAAAGTTTCCCCGCGTCGGTCTTCCCCCCATACCCCCTTACTCCCATACCCCCTTACCGCATTTCCCCGCGTCTTAGATTTTCTCCCTCTCGCCCACTCTCCCTCCCAGCCCTGAGCCTGTCGAAGGGTCGCCCCCTCCAGCTCTTTCCCCGCGTCCCCGTTTCACCGTTTCCCCGTTTCAGGTCTTCCCTCCCCCGGCTCATACCTAGCCGACGCAGTATCCGATTCATTGACCGTCACCGAAGCGACCGTAACAGTATCAAGGTTGATCGCGTCGTTGACTTTACCCCATATAAACCTGGCTATGTTTTCTGATGAGGGGCTTGAACCGGAAAATGCCGGGTGTTCGTTCAGATCCGAGTGGTCCAACTCCGCGATAACCGTCTTTAGCACCTTTTTAAGATCGCCAAAGTCCATCAGCATCCCGGTTTCATCCAGGTGTTCACCCGTTACCTCGAGAGTCACTCGAAAGTTGTGGCCGTGAAGTGATTCGCATTTGCCTCCGCTTCCTGCCAGCCGATGGGCAGCTGCAAACCCGTCCTGTATCGATAACCGGTAAATCATTTTTTTACTCCTCGTTCAAGCTGTAAACAGTCAAATCATAGCGACGTCTCAATGTGCTTAACCAACGGTCTCGTTCCATTCGGTAGGTCGATTGAAGCAGTTCGGATCTTATGGTTTCCCAAACCTCATATATCGTGACCTTACCCCATCGCTCCCTGTCCTCTTCATAGGCTTTTTCAATATCGGACGGAAGGATATTTACGAAGTACTGGATGCGGCTTTCAGTGTAGAGGGATACCAGAAGAGCCCGGCTCAGCCTGCTTAGAACCTCTTCTTCACCGATACCCCACATCCGGAGCTTCGCCTCATAATCGTCTATATTTTCGTACCGGAGGAGGTAGCCCTGGTACGCTCCTTCGGCCTGACCGGCGGTTAAACGGAACCCACCCACCTCTTCAACCTCCCTGAGTATGAGCATGCGATTCAGGTAGGCCTCCATCAATACATTGAAACCACCTCCCAGGTGAGCTGATTCCAGAAGTCCAAGATCCATCTCCATGAGGATGTCCGTTTCCAGAATGGGCGCGCCGCTTATGGTTGCGACGATACTGTCAACACGAGTCCATCCAGCGGACTCACTGCTTTGGGCAATGGAGATTAAAGGGTTAAGCAGTAGAAGGGGAAAGATGTAGATCATTCGCCTTCCGATAGCCATGGATATTCTCATCAAAGCATCTCACTCCTGAAAAATTCCAAGTATCAAATCCCCACGGGGTCAATGGGTACTAATTTAAAGGGAAAAGTGGAAAGTGGAAAGGGGAAAGAGATCCTGACTGGACGACTGAGCGACGCAGCGACTTGGCGAAATTCTGGTTCATAGGCTGCCATCCTGCTTAAAAACAAGCGATGATGTTTTGTTGTGAACTGTATTCGCTACGTCGCTTCGTCGCATTTTCGCTCCGTCGTATCGATTTTTTAAAATCCCTCATCATCCGTTGACACAACGGTCCATGGTCGGTTATTTTAAAGCCCATGAAACTTACATGTGTACTGTGTCAGAAAGAATACGTTTTTGCCCCTGATAAGATCCCTGAAGGCGGTTTCCGCATCGGCTGTAGTGTTTGTGGGACAAAATACACAGTAGCGCTCCCCGACGGCTGGAGAAACTTGACCGTACGACATGGTCCAGACAGCCCGGTGGTTTCCGAAGCGGTTGAAGATGAAAAGTACATCCTTCTGGCCGACGATACCGCCTTTTTCCGGGCGCTGATGTCTGACCTCCTCAACAAGCAGGGTTTCAAGGTCAAAACAGCTTCAGATGGAAGAGAAGCCATGGACACCTTCATGGCATCGCCTGACTCGTTCATCCTGCTGCTTTTAGACCTCCAGATGCCCAAGCTATCCGGTTTTGGTGTTATGGAGGAACTCAAGACCATGGACGGCTATGTCCCCCCTATCATCGTCATGACGGGCGTCCACGACAGTCACGAGGACATCAAGATCGTACGCGAGATGGGGGCCGCGGGCTTCCTGGACAAGAGCCTGGATCCATCGGTAGCGGTAGAAAGAATTAAAATGGTTCTTTCAGAACATGAAAATAAATAATTGAAAATTGAGAATTGAGGATTGAGAATTTCAACATCAGGGCGCCCGGGGGCGCCTTTTTTGTTTGCTATGAAAGCGGTGAAAGGCAGCCTCACGCCCTTCGACGCATTACACTTGCTCAGGGCAAGCAGGAACGCGGAGACGCAGAGGAGATCTTTAAACCGGGTTTTAGATCGTCATTCCGTGCCGAGTGAAACGAGGACCCGGAATCCA
>Ga0114923_10000832_pt1 | contig 22186 bp, 20 predicted proteins | sample SumtaG_FD_89578 | JGI IMG/M metagenome (GOLD analysis project Ga0114923, IMG submission 89578) | Deep subsurface microbial communities from Indian Ocean to uncover new lineages of life (NeLLi) - Sumatra_00157 metaG | ecosystem: Environmental > Aquatic > Marine > Oceanic > Sediment | place: near...
CAATTGATTCTTATTAAAAAGGATAATTTATACCCAAGTTTGACATTATTAAGTCTAAGAGTATAACCTTCTATAATACCATTGTCTCTTAGCTTAGAAATTCTATTATGAATTGTTCCAATCGAAATTCCTAATCTGTTTTGAATCTCTCGATATGAAGTACGAGCATCATCTTGTAATATTCTTATTATATTTTTATCAATATCATCAAGAGCTTTCTCTTTCTTCATTGAAGATCTACTCCTTGTTTGAATTAGTATTTTTTTCAAACAAACATATTTTAATTTATTTTAAAAAATATAAAACTTTAGATTTTTGTTCAACACCCTAAATATTTGATGAAAATTGTTTAAATTAATTACTTTTAAACCTTAATAGGATCAAAAATTCAGTAACTACTCATATTATAATAATTATAAAAATTTAGTTTATTCTCTTTCAACTATCTATAGTCTTTCTCTTTTCAAACTATTTAATCATCTATAACATTTTTGAACTGAATTTATTTAATTTTTGTTTTTTCTTTAAATATTCCTAATTCTATTTGGCTTAGGAAATATATTGATGTGAATTTCATGAAAAAAAAATCGAAAGCGCTAATATTTTTTTTCATATTTGCTGTAATTGTCTGCTCTTCTCAAGTGAATGCAGAGAGAAAGATAGAAAAACTATCTGAAGGGTTAAATTCACCTTCAATGGCTAGTTTTAACAGTATAGATTCCGTTATTGATGATAAAATTAATGATTATGATAACTTAGGATTTTTTCCCCAAATCTATGAATCATCACTGCAAGCTACTTATTATGGACTTTACATATTAGACTCTATTGGAAAATTGGGAAGTATAGATAAATCTAGATTCACACAGTATATCATGAGTCATTATAATTATAGTTCTCATCTATTTATGGACAACTCTGCTTATCGATATTTAGACACCGACTTCTTTCATTCATACTACCCTCTTTCAACCGTTCTTGAGGTCAATTGCTACGCCCTACTTTCGTTGTCCCTTTTAGGTGAGTTGAGTTCAGTGGATTTAAGTGAATCAATTGATTTTTTATGGAGTTGTTATAATCCTGTTTCAAGTGGATTTATTGGTCAACCGTATGATTCTCAGTTAGACACCTATTTCAAAATCTCAACTATGGATAATACTTATTTTGCGGTCCAGACCTTAGATCTAATAATGGGTAGTTGGTCAAGTTATACTACTCAGAAAAATGAGTTAATTCAATATGTTAATTCTCTTCAAATATCGGGAGTTATAGGCTGGAAACTTGGAGGTTTTAATAATGACAACAGTGGTTCTTTTGATTCTCTCACAATTTTATTTGAGCCAAACTTACTCTCTTCCTTTTTTAGCATAAAAACTTTAGAGGTGTTTGGGATGGAAGGTACTATTAATTACCCTAATTTTTTCAATTTCTTAGGTTCTCTGTATGATTCCAATGATCATTATTTTAGGATCTCACAAATGGATTTAAACAACAACTTTACCAATTTAGTAGCTACTGCAATCGGTTTAGAACTTTCAGATATTATGGGGTTTCCCTCAATTAATCGAGTGGCGATCCTTAATTTTCTTTATGATAACAGAAATTCGTTGGGGATGTGGGACGCTTCCACTACAGTTCAGAACCACGAATTAATTGACACCTTCCAAATTATGAGAAGTTTAAGTAATATTAACGAGATTGATATATTAGGTATATCTGATAAAAATCAAATTTCCAATAGTATTTTAAGCTATTTTTCTAGTACCAGCAATAGTTTCTCTCTTTTACCAAAAGATTATACTACAATTAACCTGCTTTATACGATGATAGAATCATTGGATTTATATGGTAGAGTGTCTGAACTTGAAATCCAAGAGCTATATACAACAATCATAGATTCTTATTATTATGACGATTATTTTGGATATGATGGTTTTGTTTCTTATACGAATATCGATGACAGTTATACAGGGTTCAGGTCTTATCCCATTGAATTTTATTGTGCTGGAAATAAAGAGTACATAGATAGTGTAGGCTATCTACTTTCGCATAAGGCAACCTTTCAAGCTTTATCTTCGTTGGAAAAAATGTTTAAATTAGATGATTTTGATCAAACACATGATTTACCTAGGTTGTTAGGAAATATTATTGATACTCAATTTCTAGACTCTTCCTATCCTAATCAGTATGGTGCCTTTCTTCAAATAATGGAATATGACCCGTTAAGAGCAGAATTTCAAAGTAAGAATGTTTTTCTTGAATATTCATACTATGTAATAAAAACAATGGAACTGCTTTGTGATTACCTGGGATTAGGAGATATCTACAACCTTAACTTTGATAAGGGGGCATTAAGTTATTATATGCATAATAAAATCGTCGAAGATTCAACAACTCTTTACTTTCAACCAGATCATACAAATAGACCGGAAAACCTTATCGAGAATACCTACTATATGATATATGTCCTAAAGCAGATTAATCTTTTTGATTTAGATGAACAGAAGATAGCCAACTTTGTTGTAGCTAATATCGATTACTCGAATATAATAAGTGTCTATTTTGCATATAAACTCTCAAATCTCATAAGTCCTACTATTTTTATAGATTATGATTTAATTTATGGGCTAATCGGTACTCTATATGATGATATGCTAAAAGAGTATTATTTAACAACAGAAAAAAAAGAAATAAATCAAGATATTTTATTATGGATATGTGATATGGTTGTAAACGACTTAGGTACTTCTGAAACTATTGTTACTATTGATTATCTTGGAAGTTATGAATTTCTATCAACAGGAAATAACATAACATTCACTGTTACATCAGGATATAGCGGAACCTATTGGATCTGGGTTGATGGGGAACTTGCAGATTCAAACACATTTCAATCTAATGGAGATACTATATCAATTTCTCTGGATGATTATACTGATAAGATTGGAATCTATACCGTAAAAGTAAATGCTACAGCCTTAGATAGTCACTATGGAGAGACTGTATCTAGTTTTAGTGTATATACTGATTCAAGTACAATTATCAATATTGGGTATCTTGCAAATTGTGAATTCTTATCGTCTGGAAATAGTATTAACTTTAGTATTAACTCTAAGTATAATGGAACTTATTGGTTTTGGGTTAATGGGGAATTGGTGGATTCTAGTATATTTCAAGCCAATGGGGAAAACAGATCATATTCTCTTGATAGTTATACAGATATATTGGGAAACTATATTGTAAAAATAAACGCTACTGCCTTTGATGATCTCTATGGAGAGGCTTCTTCAATGTTTAGTGTTTATTCTGATTCAAGTACAATTGTAAACATTTTATCTTTAAACAACTATGAATATAATACAACAGGTCATAACATAACCTTTAGTTTGCATTCGGATTATCCTGATAGGTATAATTTATCAATTAATGACATTGAAATAATTTCGGGGATTTATTCGGATGGACAAATATTTACAATTCCAATTGACGGTTATGAAGTAGGAAATCATGATGTGGTTGTTTGGGCCAGTGGATTAGATAATAAAGAAGGGATTGCGTATGGAAATTTCTCCGTTTTTTCTAATTCTGAAACGATAATAATGATTCACTCAGTCGACAATTATGTGTATAATTCAACTGGTAATTTCATTAATTTTAGTATTAGCTCTGATTTCCCTGAGTATTATAACATTGAGATAGATGGATTTATTGTCGATATGGATGTGTATAATAATAGTATCCCCATTCAATATTCGATTGATGGATATACCGTGGGACTGCATGTATTAGCTATTTGGGCCAATAGTTCGGATAAAAAAGAAGCAATCGCAACAGTTAATTTTGATGTATTTAGTGAGTCTTTTTTAGAAATTGAAATAAGATATCTTCAAAATTATGAATTTAAATCGATTGGGAATTATATATTATTTTTTATCAATTCTTCTTTTCCAGATTCATTTGATTTCTATGGAGGAAACTCTTTTAATGACTCTGGAATTTATCACTATGGAGGGGAGCTTTTTAATTTTTCTATCGATGGGTATTTTGTAGGGGAGCATAATGTGTCAATATGGGCAAATTCTACAGATGGAAAGGAATTCTTATATACATCAAGTTTTACTGTATATTCTCTTTCAAGTACAGTAATTTATATTGAAGAACTTCCTGACTATGAACTTTTAACTATAGGTAATCATATTAAATTTAATATTAGTTCGCTATATCCGGATCATTATATTCTTTCAATAGATGGAATAGAAGTCAACAGAAGCGACTATGAAAATGGAGTTTATTATTATGTTTCGATTGATAGTTATACTATGGGATTTCATTCCATTCTGATCTGGGCAATCGGAGAGGATGATAAAATAGGCTCAGTTTCAGGCCAGTTTAAAGTGTACTCTAATTCAACTACAATTATAAATATCAATCAGATCCCTAGTTATAAATTTATGACTAATGGAAATTTCATCAATTTCAGTATAACCTCTAGTTTTGTAGGAACATATAACATTTCCATAAATGGGATTCTTATTGATGGTGGTGATTATATTATCGATGAAAATATAATTTGTTCATCGGATGGCTATAGAGTAGGCACTTATATTGTTTTAATCCATGTAAAGAGTATAGATGAAAAAGAGGCTCAATATCAGACCGATTTTATAGTTTTCTCAAACTCTACGACGCTGATAAATATTCATGGACTTGAAGGTTTTGAATTTATGTCTATGGGGAACTATCTAAACTTTTCCATAAATTCTAGTTATCCTGATTACTATGAACTATGGATCAATGGGACTTTAGTATCAACCGATAATTTTTCTAGTGGTGAATATATTTTTTATTCTCTAGATAATTATACTCACATCTTAGGGAATCATTCAGTTAATATTTGGGCGATTGGAAAAGATTTTACAGTGGCTTATGTCTATGCAGAGTTTACCGTTTATTCAAATTCTACGACTTTAATAAACATTCATGAACTGGAAGGGTATCAATTAATGTCTACGGGGAATAACTTAAATTTCTCAATAGATTCTAACTATCCTGATTATTATGAACTGTGGATTAACGGAATTTTGGTATCTACAGAAAATTATTCAAGCGGAAGTTATATATTATATTCTCTGGATAATTATACTACCACTCTAGGGAATAATTCAGTTTATATTTGGGCGATTGGAAAAGATTTTGGGGTAGGGTATATATATGCAGAATTTGCAGTTTACTCCGCTTCATCAACCATTGTGACTATTAACGGTTTGGAAGATTGTGAACTTATGTCAAATGAGAACTATATCAACTTTTCAATTTTCTCCACTTATCCAGATTACTATGAACTATGGATTAATGGGATTTTAAAGTCAGTTGATAATTATTTAAGTGGTGTTTATATTTTATTTTCACTTGATAGTTATACTAAAATCTTAGGAAATCATTCAGTCTATATTTGGGCGATTGGAAAAGATGGGAAAGTTGGGACTATAACAGTAGAATTTGAAGTATTGGCATTATCGAACAATATTTCTATTTCTCTTATTAAACTTGATGATTATGAATATAACTCTAAGGGAAATGAATTACAATTTAGTATAACTAGTAAATACCCTAATTATTATATGATTGTCATCGATAAGATAACGATTCATTCGGGAAATTACACTAAAGGGGAACTGACTGTCTTCTCAATCGATAATTATGAAATAGGAGTGCATAACATAACTATTTGGGCAATAGGGTTGGATAGAAAAGAAGCGAAGATTGAAACGGTATTTACAGTCTATTCCAAAGTTGTGATGAACAAATCTAATTCAAATCCACCAATATCAGCCCTAATCCTTAGTTGTATTCTTATAATTATTCCCAGTACTGTTTTTGGTGTTTCTCATCTATATAAACAAAAAATGAAACCGATTTTTTCTTCAAAAAATCCGAAATCTCTTTAAAGAAATACTCTAATAAATGTGGTAGTTATCAACCTTTCTTTTGAATCATATGTTAATTGATAATTTTTTAAGTTTTTTCAGTATAAATCTCTTTTGGATTAAAAATTTTTGTCTTGACAATAGATAATTCCCCATCTTTTAATTCTTTGTAAAAGCAGCTGTAATATCCTTTGTGGCAAGCAGCCCCGATTTGATGAATTTTGATCAAAATTGAATCATTATCACAATCTGTAATTAATTCTTTAATTTCTTGAAAATGTCCACTAGTTTCCCCCTTTTTCCAAATTTTGCCACGTGATCTTGAAAAATAATGGGCATATCCTGTTTCTAAAGTCTTCTTAATCGCCTGCCTACTGGCAAAAGCAAGCATCAAAACTTCTTTAGATTGATAATCTTGAGCTATTACAGGTACTAACTTACCTTCTATTTTCGAGAAGTCTAATTGATTTATTATTTCTTCAATTTCAGTATGTGAAAATTTTATCATAGGTATCAAAATTTATTATTTTGTTTATATTTTTTTTAATATCTAACATAAATAAATGAGGTTAAAAATGGTAAACAATTTTAAATTAGATCCCTGGGGTCAACAACAAATTGATGAAGATGATTATATCAGATTAATTAAAGAGTTTGGAATTGAAGAAATTGATGATGCAACAAGGCTAAAAATGGAAAGTAATCGATTTATAAGAAGAAAAATAATTTTTGGACATCGAGATTTACAACGTGTTTTTAAAGCCATCGAAATGGACCAACCTTGGGCAGTTATGAGTGGGATTAAACCTTCCGGACCATTTCATTTGGGCACCCTAACAACAGCATTGGAAATTGTTGAATTTCAAAAAATGGGTGCAAAAGCATATTATTGCGTAGCTGATATCGAATCCTGGGAGGATAATGGAATTCCTTGGGAAGAGACAGAAGATGATGCTGTGGACAACTTAGCTGATATTTTAGCACTTGGATTGGATCCAAAAAATGCATATATTTGGCGTCAGAGTGAGGAACCAATTGTAAAGGATGTAGCTTGTAGAGTTAGTAGATTAGTTACGCAAAAGATGTTAAATGCCATTTATGGTGAAAAAACATTCGGTCTTTATTTTGCAGCATTAATCCAAGTGGGTGATATCGTTTTGCCACAGATCCAGGATGTACCCCAACCAACTATTGTTCCTGTTGGTATTGATCAAGATCCACACATTCGATTGACTAGAGACCTTACACGTAGATACTATAAAAAATTTTTCTTACCAGGAGCGACTTATCACTTTTTATTAGCTGGAATTGATGGCTCAGAAAAAATGTCAAAGAGGAATCCAAATAGTGGATTTACTTTTAATGAGTCAATCAAATCTATAGAGCGAAAAATTAAAGGGGCTTTGACCGGTGGAAGAAAGAATAGAGAAGAACAACAAAAATTAGGTGGAAATCCCAAAATATGCATGATATATAAAATGTTAATGTATCACTTTGAAGAGGATGACGAAAAATTAGCCTTAGATTATGAGATGTGTATTTCGGGAAAATTGTTATGCGGAGATCACAAAAATGAATGTGTTCAAAAAGTTTTAAAATTTATTGAAGTACATCGAGAGAAAAAAGAAAAATTAATAGATAAAGCTAGAGAATTACTCAAAATAAATTGAATTGTGTTTTTTACTTTTGAATTAGGAATCTAGACAAGTTCATTTAAAATTTTGGTTAATTCCCCGAGGAAATCTGGAAACTTTCCTAAAAAATCCTCCTTTTGATCTTCCTTTGTAACAACTGATATGAAAAAAGGCTCTTCACCCACTTTCAATCTATGTAAGTATGAAAATAGTGTATGTCCAATTGAAGATATGTCATGGTCAAACTCATATGTTTCTTCTTCCATTCTTTTTAGTAAAAAGAGATGTTCTTTAATAGATTCTAATAATTGGACATAAACATCTGGTTCAATATCACTATAATATTCAGAAATAATAATACCATTACGATCAAAAACCATTAAAGCTTGGCTTTTGAACTCCATTAAATGTCTCTCTAGCAATTCAGACATTTCGAAGAATTTTTTATCAAATACAGAAAGTCCATAAGAAACTAATTGAACTATGGAAATAATATCATAAATAGAGGTTTGTTGAAATAAAATTTTAAAATTTGGATATTTATCTAAAATCTTCTCTTTTAATTCATCAATTTGATTTAGAGTTTCTTCATTACCTCTAAATTCAGGATCAAACTTATGAAAAGTTATTATTAAGGGGACATCCATTTCACTTTCTGTAAAAAAAGTCAAAATCGCATCTAAATACTCAAGAGAGTTTTCAAATCTTTCAGTGTCTTGGATATCAATCACATAAATGAGTAAATCAGTAGCATCGAAGTAAACATCTTGATATTGCACATAGACATCCCGATAAGTGCTTTGACCACCCATATCCCAAAATATACAAGAATTTCTTAAGAAATTCATCTTATGGTATTCTACTCTTATAGTAGGTTTTAGGTGAACGATATCCTTGGCAAAATCATATTTTTTATCCAAGGCTGTTAAAATCGAAGTTTTACCGGCGTTGTCCAATCCGCTGACAATTATTTTTAAGAAATTTTCCATTGAGAACAACTCATTTTTGTGTAGGATATTTATTCAATTTAATAAAATAATAAATCATACAAATTTAAACTTCTTCGATTACATAGTCGAGTTTAAAACAGATTACTCTGCCATTATTTAATATATCGTTTGCTATAATATCGAGATGCAATCTAAATATTACTTGTGTATGAGTAAATTCTTTTTTTTTTGAGAGTCTTCTAAAAGGTGCGCATTATGGACCTAATTTAGATGACATATAAATAATATTTATATTTTTTAAAGAGAGTACTGTGATTTTATTCAATAGACTAATTTATAAACGAGAGTGCTAATGTTGGTTGAGGATAAAAATGAATTTTTAATAAATTTAGAATATCAAATAAGTATAAATGAGAGATCTGAATTAACTTATAAGAAAATTCCAGTTTTCACTGAACAATTGAAACAATTTGATAAATCTGTTATGGATTTGAGAGAGAGATTTGAAAGAATACATCTTCGAGAAAAGTATCAAATCATAATAACAGAATTGGAAGATCTAATAAGCCATTCAAAAAATTAGTATAATTTTTTTTTTTTAATTTATTCTCCGATAAAAGTACAATATATCCTTCTTGATCGAGGTTTTTCATCACATTCAATAAATATTATCTGCTGCCAAGTTCCTAATATTAATTCATTGTTCTTAAATGGGAATGATTGAGAAGTCTTAATAAGAAAACTCCTTAAATGACCTGCACCGTTATGATCACCCCAAGTCTTCGTATGAGCATATTGATTTCCATAAGGAATGAGACTTTCTAAGAGTTCTTTAATATCTTTTTTTACTAATCCTGGTTCATATTCAATAGTTGAAATTGCTCCAGTAGAACCTGCTACATGCACATTTACTATCCCACTTTTAATCTCACTATTATTAAGTGAATTTTGAACTTGTTGAGTGATATTAATCACATCGCAATATGCATTCGATCTTAGTTCGAATGACTGAATATCTACTGTCATTTTTGCTTCAATTATTTATTTTAATCCAATTAAGAGATTCATATTCAAGATCTAAATCTGAACTCTGAATATATGGTTTTTTACGAAATCCAATAAATAATAAATTTTTTTATGAATTTTAATTTATTCTTTTTAAGAATTAATAACTGAAGGAATAAAATATGAAAAAATTAGATGAATTCTTAAAAAAAATACATGACCCCAAATCCAAAATCCCTGAGTACGCAAGTATCATAGTTAAACCGGGTAAAAAACTCTCGGATATTAAAATTAAGAAGGAAGCTGAAAACATTTTAAAAGTTATTGTTCATGAAGAAAATAAAACAGGTTGGTTCCTGCATTCTGTACATATTCCTTTAAAAAATTTAAACTTAACTCATAAAGCAAAAGATAAGGAAATATTAGAATATCTATCTGAACCTAATAGGATTAAAAACAAATTAACCAAGGATTATGTGGAAATGATATTAAGAAAATATATTTCTATTTTACCAGAAAAGAAGAAACACTTTTTTAAAACTGAGCGATTTAAGAAAAAGAAGGAATATAAAACTGGGGCTCAGTTAAAAGGATTTTAGTTTTGAACCAAAAATTATCAATACTAACTAATTATCTATCTTCTTAATGGCATCCCATTCAGACTAATAATTTCTTTGGTTATTGGTTTTCTTTCACGATAGGGATTTTCTTTATCTTCTACTCTTCTCCCAAATGTTAGATATCCTGTGTGACCAATCATTCTTACTTCAGGACGAGTTGCATTCTTTTTAACTTGAATCTTTCTCCTAATTAATTCATAAGTATTAACTTCAATAAAATTATGCTCTTTTAGAGCAAAGGTTGTTTTCTTTACTTGCTCAATTGTAGGGGAAAAGGAAACAACATTTCCACTTTGTTTTAGATATTTTTTTGCTTTTTCTATTGCAAGCCAGGGCTCAGCAAGATCTAAAACTACTGCATCTACATTTGTGTGATTTAAATCGTCGGTTATTATGTTTCCATGCTTAATTGACACAAACTCTTGCAGTTTCGCTCTCTCAATATTCAATTTCGTTCTTTTCAGTGATTTTTCTCGAATATCGTATGAATAAATGTGCCCCTCCGGACGAATATAATTCCCTATAATACAAGTTAAAGCTCCAGAGCCACATCCTGCTTCAACTACAATACTCCCTGGTTGGATTCCTGAGTAAAGTATTATCATTCCAGCATCTTCGGGATAAATTATTTGAGTTTTTCGGTTCATATATAGCACATAATCGGAAATTAGAGGTTTTAATACGTGAAATTTATACCCTTGTGTTTCATAAGGTTTTGAGAATACAACCGTCCCAAATTTTTGACCTATTATATCATCAAATTCAATAATTCCTTTATGAGTATGAAAGGTATCTCCAGATTGCACAGGAAGAACCCATCTTCTCCTATCATCGAGGATTAAAAAGATTAAATCGTTTTCTTTTATAGTTTCAGGGATCATTTTTCAAGTTTGTTTTTACTATTGTTAAAGCAAAAAAACTATTAATTTTTTATCATTAGTCTTTCTTTATTACTAATTTGATTACAAAAAATATATAAAACATACATTATTGCATTATTTAAACAGTTTAAATAAATTCCTTTTTATAAATACTTTTTGAAGTATAAATTCATGAGTAAAAATAACTCTAAAACCTCCCAAAATCCTAGAACATCTTTTAGAAGCCTTCAAATCTTAATCGAAGATTTCCGTCAAAAAAGAGATGATCTTAACCTTAAAACTAAAGATTTAATTAACGAACTTCAAGAAATTGAAACGGAGATTAACACAAGTTTAAAATCTGCGAAAGAAAAATATAAAAAGAAACGGGATTATTGGAATGATAAAGTTAAAGATTTAAAGGACAAAAAACTTGAGTATAAAACGCTTTTGGATCAATTATTTGAAGAAAAAAAATCTATTCAAAAGAAAAGTAACTCACCAATAAGACCTATCTCTATTAAACAAGTAGAGAGAAAAATTACCAATTTAGAAAGAATAATTGAGACCGAAAATCTTGATATAGCAGAAGAAAATTCAATTGTAGATGAAATTAAATTACTGACCGAATCAAAGCACCAATTTTTAGCTGACCAACAGAATAGTGATTTCTTCAAAAATGAAAGAAAGATAGAGATTATCAAAATAAACTTAAATAGGATCTATGAGCAGTTAAACAAGTGGTCTAATAAATCTCAAGAAAATCATGCCAAAATGTTAGAGATTTTCAATAAAGTCGATGATTTGAGAGAGCAAAAAAGAAAAAGGGAAGAGGAGCTTATAGAAAACAAAAAGGCCGCTGATCGTTATCATGAGCAATATTTACAGGTTATGAACCAAAGAAAGAAAATTTCAAAGGGAAAAAAACCTTATACCCCAACTAAAAGACAACCATCAAGATTCAGACAAGAAAAAAATAAAATGCTGGAGAAAATCAAAGAAAACAAATTAGCTGAAGCAATAGAAAAGCAAAAAGCAGGTAAAAAGTTAAATTTATTTGAAGCGCGACTAATTCTAGAGAAATCTGGAAGGTAAGAATTGAGAATCAAGAGATAATAACTTTCTATTGTAGTTTATTCTTATCATTTGGATTTTCATATATGTTTCTATCAATAATTATTATTTAATTCCTAAATTATTTCTCCATAATGTTTAAAAAAATTGAAGATTTATTTTTTTATTAATTATTTAAATATAAGGAGAGGAATTGTTTAAAAATGCAAAAAAAGGTAACTGAAATCAGAGAGCTAATAATCAAGCATCATGAATGGTTTAAACAATCAATTCCGTTAATAGCATCGGAAAACATAACCAGTCCTGCTGTGGATGAAGCTTGTAGCTGTGATTTTTCACATCGTTACGCAGAGGGTTGGTCTGGTCAAAGAGTGTATGCTGGTTGTTCTTTCATAGATGAAATAGAGGATATTTGTATGGATCTCGCAAAGGAATATTTTAAATGCATTCATGCAGATGTGCGTCCTATTTCGGGAGTTGTCGCAAATTTAGTGATGTATGATGCATTTACTTCAGACAATAATGGTAAAATGTGTTGTATGTCTATTGTTAGAGGTGGACATATTTCGCATGGTCCAAGATATGCAAAAAGTGGAAGAGAGATATTTGGAACTGCTGGAACAACGAGAGGAATTAATGTAGAATATTTGGTATTTGACAATGCTGAAATGAATTTAGATATTGACGCTTCTGCAAAGGTAATCAGAGATTTTGAACCAGAGTTAGTATTATTTGGTGGTTCATTATTCTTATTCCCACATCCTGTAAAAGAACTAGGTAATGTTGCAAAAGAAGTCGGGGCGAGTATAGGTTATGATGCCGCACACGTTGCTGGACTAATTGGATCGGGATATTTCCAAGATCCTCTAAGAGAAGGTGCAGATGTAATGACAATGAGCACGCATAAAACACTTCCTGGACCGCAACATGGGACTCTTATATCGAATCGGGAAGATTTAATAGATAAACTAAGATCTTGTGCTTTCCCAGCTTTGCTTTCTAATCACCACCTTCATAATGTTGCTGGTTTAGCTGTAGCATTGGCAGAAATGTTAGAATATGGAAAGGAGTATCATAAAAATATTATTGAAAATGCTCAGGTCTTAGGACAAGCTTTGCATGATCAAGGATTCAAGGTATTAATGGAACATAAAGGTTTTACTGAATCTCATCAAATTGTTGTAGATATCACAGATTTTCAAAATACAATCGGTTTAGGTGGTGATATTGAGAAATTGCTAGAAAAAGCAAATGTAATAGTGAATCGCAACCTTTTACCGTACGATTTAACGGAGGGAAGACATTATCAAAATCCGGGAGGTTTAAGAATTGGAACGTCTGAAATCACTAGACTTGGTATGAAGAAAAGTGATATGGTTGATATTGCTGAAATATTTAAAAAATTGTTGATAGATAAGAAAGATCCGAAAATAATAAAAAATGAAGTTGCTGAATTTAAGAAGGAATTTCAAGAGATTAAGTATTGTTTTCAGTCTTCAAATAAAGCATATGAATTTATGAAATTTTACTAATTTTTTTAATTCTATTTTTTTAATTCTTTAATTTCTATTAAAATAGGATCCTTCTCCAATACAATACATCCAACAAATAACAATAAAACTTATCTTATATTGTAAATTTAGGTTACCATTCATATTATGTTATCATTAAAATTGTTCTAAAATATCATGGATATCAAGGTTCTTGAAGAAACTGAAAATAAGTTAGTGTTCGTAGTAGAAGATGTCTCAATCGAAATTGTGAATAGTATTAGAAGAATTATTATATCTGAGATACCTGTTATGGCAGTAGATGAGGTAATTGTTTTAAAGAATGATAGTCCACTTTATGATGAGATTATATCTCATAGATTGGGTATGATCCCTCTAACTACCGATCTGGAAACATATAAATTACCGCAAGATTGCGATTGTGGTGGATTCGGATGCCCCCTTTGCCAAGTTTCACTCACTTGTGAAGTTATAAACACTACAAATACACCGATGGAAGTTTATTCAGGTGATTTAAAATCAAACGATCCTCAAATAACACCAGTTGACTCAAGAATACCTATAGTAAAAATAGATAAGAATAATCAATTGATCCTTGAAGCTTATGCAATTCTGGGAAAAGCAAAAGAACATGTTAAATGGCAAGCTGTTTCTAATATTTTTTATAGATTCTATCCTGAAATTACATTTGATAATACCAAATGTACGAAGTGTTCAGACAAATGTATTGTTTCGAGAATGTGTCCCGAGAAATTATATGATTTCTCAGATGGAAAATCACCCAAACTAGTAGAAGATTATTGGAAAACCTGCACATTATGTAGATCATGTGAGATGGATTGTATCAAGGAAGCTGTAAAAATCCGATATAAAGATAATACGTACATTTTTTCTCTTGAAAGTGATGGTGTTTTACCATTTAATGTAATTCTTAAAAAGGCTTTTGAAATCTTTGTAGAAAAAATTGATGAGTTTGTTGAAAAACTTGAAGCTCTTGAGTTAGAATCGTGAAATATCGAAAATTTATTTAACATCAAAAATTAAAATTATTAATTAAAGTAAGAGTTATACTCCCTAATGTCTCATAAAATCACTGGACCAAGCAATTATTACGTGAGAAAATTAACAAGAGTTTTATGGAAAACAAAAATAAAGATATGGCGAAAAATCTCTAAAAAATTAGGTAGTCCCAGAAGAAATAAGGTTACTCCAAATTTGTATCGAATCAACCAAAAAACTAATGAAAATGACGTAATTGTCATACCTGGTAAAGTATTGGGAATAGGAGAATTAAGCCATACTCTCACAATTGCTTGTTTAGAATGTTCAAAGGCAGCAAGAAAAAAAATTACCTCTTCAGGAAGTAAGTTGATTTCTATAGAAGACTTATTACAAGAAAACCCAAAAGGAAGCGGAGTAAAAATATTTTATTAAAACTAAATAAAAAGAGTGTGCTATGTTCATGGTGGTAGAATATCAATTGGTCGATGCAACGAATAAAATTATGGGACGCTTTTGTAGTCAAATCGCAAAAAAAGCTCTTTTAGGGGAGTTTATTGTTATAATTAATGCAAAAGACGCTATTATAAGTGGAACTAAGGGAAATATTCATGAAAGATACTTAGCAAAACTAAAAATCTCAACTGCAACAAATCCACTGAGAGGTCCATTTCACGAAAGAAGACCAGATACATTCATGCGAAGAGTCATAAAACAGATGCTTCCAAGAAAGAAATTCAGAGGAAAACAAGCCCTTAGAAGAGTTCACGTGTATATTTCAGATATTCCTGAACGTTTTAAAATTAGATATCAAAAAATTGTTCCTATTGAAATTGATTATGCAGATAAAAGACGTCTTTCTCAATTCAATAAGTTTATAACCTTAGAAAATCTTTGTCTGCGCATTGGTTGGAACAAGAAAGAAATCGAGGCGTAAAAAAATATGTCAATGAAAGTAGTCCAAGCTTCAGGTAAAAGAAAAAGTGCGATAGCTAGAGCGGTATTGAAACATCCCTCAAAAGGTCAAGTTAAAATTAATAGGGTTCCACTTCATCTTTACGAACCTGAAATAGCACGATTGAGTATCCAAGAAGTCCTAGAAATTGCGAATCATCCTAAACTCGAAAAATGTGAAATTAACGTACGAGTAAAGGGTGGGGGAATAATGGGTCAAACAGGTGCGGTCAGAATTGCAATTGCTAAATCAATTCAAAAATTTATAGGAACTAAGAAAATTGAGAGAACGTTTAGAGAATATGATGATTCCTTATTGAGCGGAGATTCAAGAAGAACTGAACCAAAGAAATTCGGTGGTAAAAAAGCTCGAGCTCGTAGACAGAAAAGTTTTAGATAATAATTACTTAACTCATCGAATCTTGATCTGAGCTCCTAATTTTATTAAATCATTTAAAAAAGAGGGGTATGAATCTTTTACAATGTCAATATTTCTAATTTTCGAACTTGAAGTTGCAAATAATGCAGCAATTGTACATGCCATCGCAATCCTGTGATCATTTTCATGATTAAAGGTTGTTCCTTTTATTTCATCACAATTATATATTGTTAATCCATCATCTTCCTCTGAAACATTAATCCCCATCTTTATTAGTTCTCTAGCCATTGATGATATCCGGTCGCTTTCCTTAAGTCGAAGGTGTTTAGCGTTATAAAGAACCGTTTTTCCTTTCGCAAAAGCCCCGACCACCGATAATATTGGGAAAAGATCAGGAATTTCATTACAATCAATCTCCATACCCTGTAAAGGATGTGCAGAGAGATCCCCCGAAACTATCACCTGTTTCTTAGATTCATCAACTTCTATGTTAGCACCCATTTCTTTCAAAATCTTGATTATTTTTTTATCTCCTTGAGTACTATCTGTACTAAGATTATTGATAATAACTTTTGAAGGCTTATTAGATAACACCGCTGCTGCAATAATAAATGCTGAGGAAGAATAATCTCCGGGGATGTCATAAGATTGAGCTCTATAATTCTGCTCATTAGTTATGTAAAAATTTCCTTTTTCAAAATTTGCTTGTATATTAATCCCAAATGTGTTTAGCACATCGAGTGTAACTTTTACAAAAGGAGCAGAAACTAGGGGAGTAGTTAACTCGATTTCAATGAAATCTCTTCCTTTACACGTTAATAAAGGACAAATTATCAACAATGCGGTAATAAATTGCGAGGTAACATTTCCAGGGATTAGAACTTTTTTACAACCAAATTTCTTTCGCTTTATCTTAATATTTTTCTCTGAGAAATTACATTTTGCTCCTAAGCTTTCTAAAGCATTAAGCAGGGGAATGATAGGTCTTTTTAGTTTTAAAAAGTCCCCGGTTAGAATTAGACCTCCTTTTATAATAAGGCTTAAAGCACAAAAAATCCGAATCGTAGTTCCAGAATTTCCACAATCAAGAATATGGTTAGGTTTTTTGAATGAATCTTTATCATGCTTAACGATATAGGTATTTTCACTTGATTGAATTATTTTGACACCCAAAGCCCTTAAATTATTAATAGTTATTTCTGCATCACCAGAAGTTAAAGGATTTTTAATTACAGAAATCCCTTCAGCGAGACTTGCAGCTATAAAGGCTCTATGTGAATAACTTTTTGAACCTGGTGCTGTTATTTCACCCTTTAAACTATTAATTAATGGGTTTATTTCAGCAGTTATTTCATCCATCAAATGATAAATAGAAAATAATAGATATAATATTAATTAAATAATATTGTAAAATTAATTATTATTAGATGTGATTCTTGTGGTTGATAATTCTTTAGGGACTCTTTTTAAAATGACATCTTTTGGAGAGAGCCATGGTGATTTAATTGGAATAATTATTGATGGCACTCCAGCAGGACTTGAGTTAAATTTAGAAGATATCCAGAAACAATTAGATATGAGAAAACCTGGGCAATCACATCTCACGACATCTCGTAAAGAAGAGGATAAAGTTAAAATATTATCAGGAATCTTCAACAATAAATCAACTGGGGCACCAATTTGCTTGGTTATTGAAAATGAAGATAAAGATTCTTCTGTCTATGAAAAATTTAAAAAATATTTACGACCATCACACATAGATTATACTGCGTTAAAAAAATATAAAGGTTTTTCTGACTATCGTGGATCAGGACGATTTTCGGGGAGAGTAACTGCTGGATTTGTGATGGCTGGAGCAATTGCTAAGCAGATATTAAGAAAATTTGACATATTGATATTTGCTTATGCAAAAGGGATTGGAAATGTTATTGATGAGCAAAGCTATGATAAGATCAAGTTTGAGAATCTTTTAGAACTAAGAGAGAAATCTCTTGTTAGAGCTATTAATAGTGAAAAATCCAAATCGATGGAGAAGTTGGTTGAAAAAGTTAAAGTAGAAAAAGATTCGATTGGTGGAATTATTAAATGTATTGTCCGTGGATTTCCAGTCGGGAAGGGTGGACCTATTTTTAATAGTCTTGAATCAAGCATAAGTAGAGCAATTTTCTCAATCCCCGCCATTAAAGGATTAGAATTTGGAGCTGGATTTAAATCCGCAAGTATGAAAGGTTCAGAGCATAATGATCCATGGATAATCGAAAAGGGCAAGATTGAAACAAGTAAAAATGATTCTGGGGGAATAATTGGAGGAATTTCAACAGGTATGCCTATTGAGTTTTCAGTTGCGGTAAAACCAACTGCTTCTATTGGTATTCCTCAAAAAACGGTTAATATTGAAACCATGGAAAATATTGAAATTGAATTTTCTGGTCGTCATGACCCGTGTATAGTCCCTAGAGTAATTCCAGTAGTTGAAGCTATAGTAGCAGTTGTTTTGCTTGATTGTCTATTAATCGAAGGATTCATTCCAAGAGTATTTTAATTCAAATTAAAATCTAGTAAAAATATTATAAATAATGATTAAATGTTGAATAGTGATTTATCATGACAAGGTCGTTACAAGATGGGTTTATTAAAGAAGTTATAAAAGTTATAGATAGATGGTCTTTTGAACAATGTGCACTGTGTGATGAGGGGACAATGGTTTCTATTGAGGGAATGCTTGATTTTAGATGTTCCAAATGTGGAGAAACTATGAATCCTATAAATTATTTAGGAGCGGTTGCCAAAATCGTTTATAATTATAGAGAAAAACGAGAAAATAATAGAGAATCAGTAGAAGACTGATCCAATAGATTTAAACCCTGTTAATATTAAAAGAACACTTCAATATTTTAATTTGTTATTAAACTAACTCAGTGAATATGTAAATTTTAATGTATTCAATTTGTCAGTTAGAATAGTAATGTTAGGGGCACTGAGGAGAGGATAACACTTATTTGAATATACTACTCTTTAAAATACACATAATCAAAAAATTGTGTTAGTAGGAGAAAAACAACAATGATATAATTGTAAAAATTTTAGTTAAATTTATTAAAATTTAGATCATACAATATTAAATAGCTTAAACTAAATTTTAAATAATTACGATAAAATAGATATGAACATCGATACATCCGCTCAATTCTTAGAATTTTACAAGAAAAAGGGGGATTACTTAGTAACTCTATCAGAAACCCACTTCAAGACTGTAGAATATCGAAAATGTCTTGAATTATTAAATGAAGCCTATGGTATGTATAGGAAAGGAAACTATACAGAACTTGCTGAAAAAACTAAACAGAAATTTATAGAAATTAAGAAAAATACTTTAAAAAGAAAACAGAATCAAGCAGCTAATTTATAACAGATTCCTTTTCTAATCTTTTTTCAATATCTTCAATGTGAGAACCTCTCCAGAAGATTTTACTGCAATGCAAATTTGAGCATCTAAAAAATTCTTCATGGTTATTAAAAGATTGCTGTAAAATATCATCAATAAATTCGTTTTTATCCTGAATTTTATGCAATTTCGAATTACAAATCGAACACCTTGCTTTTTCACCCTTGAATTCAAAATTCAAGTTAAGCTTTACTTTAAGTTGATGCAAGTAATTATAAATTCCTTCTCCATGCAAGTACAAACTCCTTTCAGAATAAGCCTTATATAGCAAAAAATCTTTTGTAATAATAAATCTATCCGTTTTCTTAGCGTACTCTTTTAACTTTTCATCTGGTACTGGATCAATCATGAATATATCTATTAGATCGTTGGCATATATAGTATTATATCCAAACATTCTTAAGAACCGAGTCAATTTACCTAACATTGCATCTACCAAGAATTTCATATAACAAAACCTTGTTTGTTTGTAAAATAATATTAAAGTAAGATTTAATTTAAGAATCACGGCTATTCGATACTGGATAGTCCAGATCCTCAATGAAGTTTTTCAGAACTAGTTAAGTTTATTAGTGAAATTTGTGATTGAACAATGTTTTTAAATTAATTTTTACATTAGATAAATAACTCATGATTAAGAATATCGAGAAAGGAAATACTTTAATAGTTAAAGGTCCAGCGAGAATAATGTTATTAGAAGGAGAAATAGAAGTCTTTGGAAAGAGAATTCTACCTGAGAAAGGATCTTCAACACAAGATACAACAGATTTTAAAGCCCAAAATACGTTAATAATACCCAGTGCTCAATGCTATCCCCTCTATACACATGAGAATTCGAAAATAGATCTCTACCTAAACAATAAGGAAAATATTGAATTAATTAGTGAAAACTCAATATCAAATAGATGGATTGAAATAAAAGATGAAGTATTAAAGGAATTAAAGAAGGAAAAAGAGTTTCCTCTCAAAATAATGGTATTAGGTATGAGTAGCGGGAAAACTACACTCATCAAATATTTAGCTAATATTTTTTTAAAAGAAGGATTAAAAGGAGGGTATCTCGATTCTGATCTTGGGCAACAAATACTTTATATTCCTACTACAATCAACTTAGGTACTTTAAAAGATTATATTGTTTCAAGTGAAGATATTAATTCGGAGATGACTGAATTTATTGGAGCAACTTTTCCAAAAGGAGATTATAAATTTATTGTATCCCTATCTTGTAGGAAGCTGATTGATGCGTTTTTAGAAAAAAATAAAGATATTGATTTTGTATTGATAGATACTGATGGGTGGATAAAAACTGAAGCGGGGATTATTTACAAGAATTTTTTTATTAAAACTGTGGATCCTGACGTTTTAATTGTATTTCATGATGAAGAGGTTGAGGAACTAATTGAAATTGAGAAAGAAGCTACAACCCAAAACAAAAAGAGAAAAATTCTCTTGATAGAAGAAGAAAATGAATATTTCTATGAAAAAGATAAAGAAGAGAGAAGATTTTTAAGACAAAGTCAGTTTTCCAAGAAATTTGAGGAGTTTAGGAAAATGACAATCCCGTTAAATGACATGAAGTTTATAAAAACAGAATACGATGAGGAAAAAGAAATTATTTTTGAAAGGGAAATAAACATTAATGAATTAGCGAAACTTCCCTATCACTATGTCATAATTGGTCTATTAACAGAAGATTCTGAGTTAGTAGAAATTGGACTTCTTTTCACAATAAATATGGAGAAAAATTACATATTACTTTATTCAGATTTAACATATAAACAGCAAGTGGGAATAAAAAAAATTTTACTTGGGAGTCTTAGATTATCAACAAAAGGTAATCACCAAGGTTACTTATATTTATGATAGATTTTATGAAGAAAAATAACCAAAATCAAGCTTCTCTTATAATTTCTTATTGACCTTTATATATTGAGAATTTCTTTTGGTAAAAAATTAAAAAAGAAGGTTGTGATAGAATTATTAAAATAAAACTTTTCATCTCCGAAAGAACTTATGCAAAAGGATCTACTAACTAACTTTCTTAAATTAATGTCTACAGCCATTACAGATTCTGATCTTGAACTAACTAAATTAGGACACTCATTAGGATTAGACTTAGTTTCTTTTGAAAAATTAAGAATTTCTCAGCAAGATGATTTCATAGACAATATAAGAAAGAAAGCGTTAAGAAAAATGGAGAAAAGTCGGGATAATTATCTTATAAATAATAACTATTTTTACTCCGGAAGTATTGATTTCATGGTTTCTGATGAACCTTCAGGTAAAAAATTCTTTCTTTTAGAAACTAATGGGGGATCCCATAGAGGTCTTTCAATTATAACTAAGAAACAGCAATCAATGCTGTATAATGGATATATGGAAGCGATCTACCAAACTTTAAGTAAAAAGCAAAGAAGAGACAATAAGGTTTTGATATTAATTGGTGTGCCTGTAAATGATGCTTTAATTCACGAAAAGGTAATCATGATAGAATATTTCAGAAAAAGTCTAAAATCAAAAGGACATAAGGTTAAAATATTTAATAAAGATAATTTTGATATTAATTTTAAAGCCGAAATTCTATTTTTAATAGCCGATTATGGTCAATTATCTACCGCTCTCTCTTATTCTGGAAATTGGGTTAAATATAAAGGTGAAAATGTAAACCTTTTAATTGGAGATGGCATCGCAAGACGTATCAATGATGAAGCATTTATCACACAGGTAAGGGAAGATATTCTTAAAATTAAAACATTAATTGTGAATCCTATTTTCAGAGTGACTGACGATAAATCATTAACATATCTTGCGAGTTTTCTAAGTAGAGA
>Ga0114923_10000833_pt1 | contig 22171 bp, 30 predicted proteins | sample SumtaG_FD_89578 | JGI IMG/M metagenome (GOLD analysis project Ga0114923, IMG submission 89578) | Deep subsurface microbial communities from Indian Ocean to uncover new lineages of life (NeLLi) - Sumatra_00157 metaG | ecosystem: Environmental > Aquatic > Marine > Oceanic > Sediment | place: near...
AGTTCTAAAAAGAAAGCTAGAGGTGAGACGAGCTAGGGCAATAAGAAAGAAGACAATCAGATACCAGATGGAAAAAAAGAGGCCACTTAGAAAAGTAACCCTGGATCAACTTAGAAGATCCAGCGATGTTAGTAAGATGAATAAGTTTATTGATGCCTTCTTTAAGGAGATGCAGAGCCGGCAAGCGATAACCGTCTCTCCTGTGAAGTTTAGCAACATGAAGAATATCCTTAAGAAGAGAATGAGGAAAGCAATCAAGTCAGGAAACAGGGAAGAGATTAGGAAGTTTGGTTTGGCAGTAAAGCAAGTATTAGCAAACATGGAGAAGAAGTCGAGCCAGCCAACAGTTAAATATAAGATGAAACCTTTTGCCGAGCCTGGTAAGCCAAAGCCAAAGAAATTCCAAATTAAAACTATCCCGGAGTTTGAAACTACAACACCTAAGGGGACATTCGTAGAGGTAAGAAGTGGTTCGACTGTTCTATTACAAGAAGTTAAAACAAAGCAAGTACAAAAGGTTAAGGTTATTTCGGTGCAAAAGAAGGCGGTTGATTTAAAGCCGCTTGTGAAGTTTGGGGTAGCCTCTTTATCAGGACAGATCCTAGTAACTATGCAGAAGAGTAAGCAACCAATGGCAAAGATCTCCGGACAGGCTGGGGCATTAAAATTCTTACAGGACTCTAAGCAAGACTTTAGAGTTTTAAATGATGTCGCGCAGGCCACTAAGACCGCATTCACACCGGCTATTATTCAGACTGTTAATAGTAAAATAAGACCTAGAGTCCCAACAAAACCAAGACCTCCTAAAGCCCCAACCAAAAAGAAGAAACCAGTAAGGCTAAGATTACCAAGAGCAAAGCCAACCCCTAAGAAAGTAAAGAAGCTCCTAGGTTTTAATGTCTCAGTAAAGAAAGGCTCTAGGTTTATGAAACAAAACAGTCTCCCACTTAGACTCCAAGATGCTAAGGACTTAATGGCCTATGTGTTAGACACAACCCCATCAAGGACAGGGAAGATAATACCAGTTGGATTAGTCTCGAGAGTTGGAATCATTAGAAAGAATATCTCTGGCTACTTCTCTAAGAATAGGAGAAAGTTTAGAACATTCAGGAGGAAGGATAAGAGAAAGATATTATTGGTTTTTGTTTGGATAGAGAAAAGAAAGTATGCGATAGATACACCGAGGGAGAAAAGGTTACTCCGTAGAGCACCAAGGAGAAAGCGGAAGAAAGTAGCCAGGAAGAAACCAGTAAAGAGATCCCCAGTCAAGCGAAGGCCGACGAAGAAAAAGCCAGCCAAGAAAAAGCCAGCCAAGAGAAAGCCTCTTAAAAGAAGACCAACAACAAGGAGAAGGATAAAGAGAAAATGAATAAATCTACTATCGCACTATTGTCTTTCTTATTTGTATCTTGTTGTTTTATCGTAGCTGCTCAAACCGATGTTATTAATCTCCAAGATTGGGTTAAGGTTGAAATAGTAAGTCCATTAGAATCTAATGGGGCAATACCAATTAATATTCAAGACCAACACACGCCAATAGTAATAGCCAAATTTAGCCAAACGCACGATAGCACTACCTTAGCAAGTCCAACAGTTATAAACGATAGAACTATAAATATCACGAATGCAAGCGGTTTCGTCGTCGGAGATTATATAACTTTATTTAACCCGGAGGCTGTTAGATTTTCTTTATTTACTGCAACAGGAGTTTCCGGAAACATAATAACATTAGATACTCCTTTAGACTTTAACTATTCAGTTGGAACTTTTGTAGATGCAGGAATAACTAATCTGGCAGTAGACGGAAGTATCACACCTCAGATATTCGGACTTAGGGGTTCGGGAGCGCCGGAAGGGGTAGAGTTATCTTTTGATGTAACAAGGATAATCTTTACAATGATTACAACTGATCCGATAGACTTATCATTATTTGGAGATTTAACAGAACTAGATAATGGTTTGGTATTAAGGAAACGTGATGGTGTCTATAATAATATTTTCAATGTAAAATCAAATAGAGAAGTAGCTAACATGTTGTTTGATTTTACGCCATATGTAGCGACTAATCCCTCACATGGAGAAAACGGTTATATTGCTCGTATGACTTTTGGCGGTCAAAGTAAGATGGGTGTAACTATAAGATTAGATACTGGGGACGATTTAGAAATGTTAGTACAGGATGCGTTAAACGAAATTCAAGGTTCATCGCAAATAATAATATTCGAAGTAATAGCGGAGGGGCATATAGTTACAGATTAAAATGGAATGTTTAAATAAAAGAATTCTGTGCATGCTACTTTTAGGAGTATTCCTAATTAACTTCGCATCCGTCTCAGCAGCTTACCAGATTGATACTGAGATTAATTTAACCGTAGTATGTTTGAATAATGGATATTGCTCGAATGAATCGTTCTGCAATATCAACATAGAAAATCCACAAGGAGATCTTATAGTCACAGGGCAAAACATGACAAGCCAAGGATCCTTTTATAATTACACAATAAACAATACTTTCCTCAGAGAACATAAGGTTACTGGATTTTGTAAAGACGGAGAAGATTCCAAAGAAATAGATTTTACATACTTAGTAACTTATACCGGCGAAGATGTTCCAGTCGGATTCGATGGAAGATTTATTTTACTTCTATTCTTCACCTTTCTAATAGTGATGTTGGTATACCTTCAAAGACAAATCAACTTCAACAAGTGGTACCAGGGGATCTTAAGCAAGTACAACCACAGAAACTTTTTTAGGACATTCATATCAAAGCTAGGATTCTTCTTTATGAATAATCCGTACTCGCTCTTCTACATGATCGGCTTATTTATTATGCTGATGCTGTACGACATAACCAGAGTCTACGTCCTAGAGTCTGCTTATAATGTGATGGAGGTTCTAGTGATGATCTACCTATTCGCAATGTTCTTCCTCTTCATAGAATTACTAGGAGACATCCACGAATTCTTTAGCAAGATCGCGGAAGATATTAAGGCGATGGGCTGGGGGATGTCTGGGGATTCTGGACTATTGGATACTAATAAAATAGGAGGCGGCAAGTAATGGTAAAGAATCTAGTCTCTCACAAGGTACCGAAGGAGTTCGATGATTTCGTTAAGAAGGGGATCATAGATAAGATCAGAGCAGGAGTAGAGGACGATAAGATCAACAAGCAGGAATTCCTCGAGTGCATGGTGAAGTTTTTTAAGTCTAACGATACGGCCTACACAGATCTACTTAAAACGAGGTGCGAAGCATGACTCTAAACGAAATCAAAAATAGCGCAATAGTTATCATAATCTCTCTAGCTTTGATCATCGTGTCAGGATTAGGGATGGGATTTATTTATTATGTAATGGATGTGACTGAGACAAACTTCGTATCGGTTGAATGTACGATCTCCGATAACGTATTCGTAGATGATTGCCAGGAGTTATTCGACATAGCAATCTACCCCTTCCTCGCCTTAAGACATGTAATCGTAATCCTGCATCTTGTCTTTGTTCTCATGCTAACCGCTGGGATGCTGCTGCTCGGTTATAAGAGTGGTAAGGCTCCTTGGACTATGGGATTAAATATTCTGCTATCCTTAGGATTAACCTATCTAGCTCTACCGATCTCGAACATGTTCCAGACACTACTAGCCAACCAAATAATTTATACGATGATGCTAGAGTTCACCTTCTATAATAAGGTGATGCTTAATTTCCCTTGGTTCGTGTTCTTCGTAAGCATCGTCTCGGCCATACTCTCAATAGTAAACTATCAAAGATCCTCAGTCAATACTCCGACGGGGACTCTTAACTATTAACATGGCAAAGCTTAGCGAGGATGAGAGAGAATTCCTTCTAAGCAAATATTCATCTAGGGGCTTTACCAGAAGAGGAGCAGAGATCAGGATTAACAAGCTCTTAAGATTAATGGTGATCCCTGCTGCAACTATTCTAATTTAAACGTACACCTGCAGGCGTACACGGGGCCCCATGTACAAAGGGATCCGCTGAAAACGTACTCTGATCTCCGGTGATCTAGAAATGTACCAGGTACATTTTTACTAATTTAAGGAGTAGGGAGGCTATACACCCAATATAGAAACTTTTATAAACTATGGTTTACTTTTAATACTACGAAATAGAGGGGGAATAATGCAACGTCCGGCGAATGATGCGCGCTATAACCGGCAGTCCCCTTCTGTAGCTACTCTTCTATCAACCCCTCTCACCCCATCGTTTCCTATGTAGTCCCAATCTAACCTATAGGAAAGTTTATAAAGAAGTCCTACTTTAACCTACTATGAAAGCACAGAAAAAGATAGGACTTAACCTCATCTTAAAAGAAATGTCTGCTGGGAAAATGCCGGCGGAGATCTCAAAGAAATATAATATACCTAAGCAAACCCTAAGTTACTCGACGACAAAGCTAAAAGAATTAGGATGTTTAGAGAAGCTCCCTGAGTATGGCCAATGGAAAGTTCTAAAGGGGGAAGTACCAATTCGACCTAAGGACACTTCAAAGCTCAAAATGGGACTTAAGGATATAAGGGGACACGCGTTTATCTGGAACATTGAATTCCTAGAGGATGGGTTTGATTGGATGCAGGTAGTAGAGAATTATAAGAAGAGATACAAGAAGCCGGCCTTAAGCTTTAAGATGATCTGCAACGGGAAGGTACCCAGAACGATCTTTAAGAATAGGAAGATCTGGCTAACAAAATCCGGATTAACAATATACGAACCACTAGACTTCTGCGGAGAATCTTCTTTCTCAGTTAAGGGGATGGCAGTTTTCGAGATGGATCAATTAGTCAAAGCACTACTAAAGAAGCTCAAACTAAAATTCCAATACTATAGATTCAAATGCTCTAGGGAACATTTCGCTCACGTGCATAATCAAATGGCGCGCCAGTTCAACGACAGGAAGCAGAAGATTAAGGTTGAGTGGGATGGTAAGTGGTTCTGGATAGATTTTAGTGATGGGATAAACGAGGAGGAGACTGATGATGCAAACGTAAGCCGGCAAGCTCAGAAGCATTACATCTCTCAAATGAAAACAAAGTTCGCGGTAACCCCTGAGTTTATTTTAGAGGGGATGGAAAAAACAAACAAGAATCTAGACAAACTTACTAACGCACAGGTTGAGGGTAGTCTGCAACTAACAAAGTACGAGGAGCAAAACAAAGAGCATCTAGGATTAATCCAAGAGTACAGGGAAGAGAGTAGGGGAAATGCAAAACTGATCCAAGCTCTATTAATAAAACTAGGAGAGAAGATCTAACAATGGGAATTAAATCGAGATTCAAATGCAGCATCCATCGGATCTGGTTCTTCTGGACTCATCACAATAAAGGAAAGTGTACGATATGCCACGCGCCAGCAATAATCGAAAAGGTGAAAAAGCACAAATGAATAATTTCCTAGAAGAGGTGAAGGCTGCAGTCTCGGGGAGATGGCCTAAACCTAAAACAAAACCAAGGAAGATCCACAAAACACCAGAGGAGATCTGGGAAGAAGTTAATAATTAATAATACCACAAAGTATTTAAACAAAACAAACTAAAGTAAACCATGGTAAACGACACAACAATCAAAGTAAAACCCAAAACCTACGCAAGGCTAGCGAAGAGAAAAGGGTTTAATGGTTGTGTATCATTCGACGACGTAATGAATAATTTAATGGATCAGGAGGAAGAGAACAATAGCAAATAAAAAGGATCTAGATCTGGTCGCAAAAAAGATCTCTGGGATAGATAAGGAAGAGTTGGCCTCTATGGAGAAGGCTAAGAGATCCAGGATAATTCTAAACAAGCGCCAAAAAGATATAAAGAAATTAGTCCAGAAGAAGATCTCAGGCATGAGTAAAAAAGAAAAACTTAGGGCTATGACTTCCTCAGGCATTCAGGAATTAATGGACGATGCCGAAGCAGAATTAAAAGCAAAGGAAGAAGCAGAATGAATAATCTAAACAAGGGCAAAACAATTTTCATAGTATTTTTAGGATCCCTAATCTCCACAATCGCAACCCTCTACATGGGGGAGACTCGTGCCCCAGCAATCGGAGCAGTATTAACCTTAGTGATATTCGTTTTTATGTTATGGTTCTTTGTAACGTATGATCCAAATAAGGAGAGTGGCCGGTATGACTAGGGAGACATTCATGCTAAAAGAAACGGTGCTAAGAAACATAGGCCTTCTAATCAAAACCTCATTCGTGCTATTACTCTTCGGGATAGGATTGAATAGTATAGGGAACTTCGAGGATGCTACTACGATTTTATTTATGACTTTGATCTGGTGCTATATTTTCCTTGTACGTTTCAGATTCAACCTAGCAGTAATCTTTAAGGTTGAGGATAGCCTTGGAAGAGATATAGGGAGGAGAGAATACTAATGGTATTAATTCAAACAGCGAAGGAAGAAGAGGACTTTGATCTCATGAGATCATTCGCTCCTGGGGAAAGAGAGATAATTGCTAAATGTTTCGAGAGAGCATGGAGGACTAGACATGATAAAGCTAGGGGATAAGGTTCGAGATAAAGTCTCAGGCTACGAGGGGATCGCAACATCCAGGACAGAACATTTAAACGGATGCTTTCAGATAGAGCTTACTCCGAAAATAAAGAAAGGCAAAGTCCCAACGCTAGACGAAATAACCGGAGTCGCATTCGACGAGCAACAACTAGAAAGGATAGGCAACGGAATAAACACTCCTACTAAAAAAGTAGTCCAAACAGAAACAGGCGGAAGAATGCGAAGAGTTCCGAGGAAGGCTTACTAATGAAGAAAGTATTCAAGTATGGGACAGGCCACGAGATTCCAGAGGGAGCAGTATATCTAAACACTAAGGTAGAAATTATCAAGACTGATAAGAAGAGAGTCGCTAGGCTGGTGTGGCATTATTTTCTAGTTGAGGTTAAGGAATGAACTGCCCGGACTGTGGGAACTCTCTAGACGTGAAGGAAGTAGCTGGTGTGAATTTTGATTTCTGTGAGGTCTGCGGTTATGAAGGGGAGAGAGTGGAGCAATGAATCCCAAGGATCCACTAGATAAAATATTTGTAGATTATCATAAAACCATAGTCAAGGATAAGTTCGGACAATGGGAATTCAAAAAAATAGATACTGAGTTTATCGGATGGTTTAATTCTTGGGCTGAGCTTATGAGAAATGATAATTATAAAAAAAAATCTCCAGAATTTAGAGAAGGTTATCAAGAATGTATCAGAGATATTTATAAAAAATTAAGATTGAATCGTAGACATTTTGATAAGAGAACTAAAACGGGATTCAGTAAGAATGATTAAGTGCCCCAAATGCAAAAGAGTAACCAAGAAGGGAGAGCCAACAGGCCTAATTAAGAAGTATCGATCCTGGAACCATACGGAGAAAAAAGAAGAAGGGGAGCAGGAGCAGAGTATCAACATAGAGCATAAAGATCTCTCACAAACCTCCCAGGCCTGTATGAGGTGCTCTAATGGATGAAGGACTAACCCCATTCCAGCAAACCAACTTCTCTCTATCTAAAAAAATAGCTTGCATCAAATCAAAGCTAGAAAAGGCGAAGATCCACAGATTAATAGAAGAGCTTAAGGGTGAGTTGAAAGAAGCAGAGGCCAAAAAGGAATTCTTAGAGATCGGTTACAACCAAAGGAAGGAAGAGACTGAGGAGCAGAAGGTAATCTTCCAGGAGGATCAACCTAAGCCAGTCCACATCAAAGTTATAGCCCTAAGCGATGAATCAACAAACACATCCTTCTATTTTGGGGGTGCCACGGTAGGCCAGCTCTCAATGATCAACCATGAAATAGATCTACTTAAGCGAGAAGTTCTAGATAGGATAGGAGAAGCGCCTAAGGAATGGGAGATTGAGGAGACAAGCGAGGATCCCTAGGAATAAGGAATCTTTAAATAGTAGTAGTCCTTATATTAATTATGAGGAAAAAGGGTGCTAAGGGGAAGAAGGGGCGAATAGGTAAGTGTCCCAAATGCAATTATAAACAAAGGATCAAATCTAAGCTCCTTATGATTTGCTGCTCTAATTGTGGGAGGAAATCCACTAGATCAAAATGGTTAGCTTAAATAAAAGAATTCTCTGCATGCTACTTCTAGGAGTATTCCTAATAAACTTTTCTAGTGCTGGCTTATTCGATCCTAATTCTGAGCTAGCTTTCCACGAAGAGGGGAAGAATGGAAAATATGGATACTATGAAATCAATGATACTACATTTTGGATTTTTAATAACAAGCCAGTTAAGACAATCGAGTTAATAGAAAATGATTACTCGGTTTTAACAGCTTGGAATATTAAAGAGATAGAAGTCTTTAAACCTACAAAGCTATTCGATAAAACAAACTACTTAGATAAGGATCAGAAAAAAGATAGGAAGAGTTTGATAAGCTCAGAGTTACATTTTTATAGAGAGTGGGAAACAAAGACTAGACTAGTTCCTTCCTTCGAATGTTTAACTTACGAAACAATAATTAACGGATCTAATTCTTCGCAGGTTTGCACAGAACAACAAGACAACTCCTACGAAGAATCTTATGAGGAATGGGGAAAGTGGAAGCTTTATAATTTCCAATCAGTTCAAGAAGGGCTTTACCAAACGAAAACAATAGTAACTAGAAGTAATCAAGGAACGGGGGTAGTAGATTGGGTTGATGAAAACGAGGGATGGGACTTAATCGAGTGGGCGACATGGTGGGATCTTGATTGGCCATTTAAGAGAGAAATTAAAATACAAGAAAATTCAGCAAGTTCATTAACTAATTATTCAACACTAATATATATTAATTATACGGAAGATACGAATAGCAACGCTAACGCCAATTTCTCCGATTTAAGATTTTTAAACTCAACAGAAAACGGAGAGTTAGATTATTGGATTGAGAATAAAACTGATAGTTCTTTCGCTTGGGTATGGGTTGAGGTTACAGCATTGACAGCCTCGATAAATACAACTATCTATATGTATTATGGGAATAGTGGAGCAAGTTCAGGATCAAATATTAAAACAACCTTCTTAATAGGAGATGATTTTAATGATGGAAGCATAGATACTTCTTTGTGGCAAGTAGGAACGGGGACACAGGGAGAGACTAGTGGATATGCTTACTTTACGGGTGTAACTGATCCTAACTGGCGTTCTAATATGTATTCAAAAATAAACTTTACCAAGCCTATAAGGATGTTCGTGAATACAACAGAAACCGGAGCAAATGGATATGCAAAAATTATGGCTTTCTTAAATCCGGGTGGGGCTAATTTCGACAGTTCGGGCGGAATGGGTTGGATATATCAAGGAGCATCAAATAAGTTACAAACTTATGATTATCCGATTAATGTTTGGGACGGAACAGTTATAGCATCGACGAGTATTAACACATGGACTAATATGGAAACAATAATTTACGGAAATAATACATTAACAGATATTTACCAAAGAGGAACAGGTTATCCGCAGGCGACGACTAACTGGGGAACAAGTGGAGCGATAGGTTTCGGACATTCTAACACAGTAAATCCCGGAACCTTAAAAGTCGATCTAGTTTATGTAAGGGAATATATAGACACAGAGCCAACTTCTGTTATAGGAGTAGAACAAATAAGTCTAGGTGTTACAACAACACTAATAACTCCAACAGATGCACTACAAACAACTAATCAGGAAATTAACTTTACATTTCAATCAGAAACAAATCAAGTAAACCTAACAAACGCAACCCTAAACATCTGGAACGCAACAGACAACAACTTATTAATATCAAACTTTACAAACCTAACCGGAAACGAAACAGTAAATACGACTTTTATAAATAATCTAACCCAAGGTAATTATTTATGGGGGGCGACAACAAAAGGGACAGCAGGAACTAGCGACACATCAGCAAATAGAACATTAACAATCCATACAACAATCCCAGACGTAACAATACATAATCCACAGCCACTAATAGACTACTTTTTATTAGGAGATAACTTAACCTTAAATTGGACGGTAGAAGAAACCGGAGAAAACCTAACAACCCATATTACAAATTGCACTTACGAATATAACGGAACGCTAACAATCTTAAATAATACAATTTGCACTCAAACAGGTCTTTCATCTTTCGAATATGTTTTAGGAGTAAATAATCTAACATTTAACGTAACAGACATCCTAGGTTTAGTTAATTCCACGACGATACTCTGGGAAATTACGCTATTAGAACTAAACCAAACTTACGACACCCCAGTAACAGAAGGAACTCCGAACACGATAATAATAGATCTAATAATTTTCGGAGATACAATAGACAGCGCCATCCTAGATTACGGAGGTGTGAATTATACAACTAGTATAGACTTTGATTCGGGGAATTACACAATAGGCTCTACGGTTGTGGCTCCACTAGTGGCAAACGACACAAATATAACTTTCAAATTATTTTTAGAAATAGGTGGGGTGCCCTATGAAACATCAGAGATAACACAATTAATCCAAGCAATAAATTTTTCAACATGCACAACAGGAGATAAGCTGCTAAACATATTCTTATTCGACGAAGAAGAAAAAACAGAGCTCTCCGGAACAATAGAGATCAACGCTATGTTAATGAGCAAAATATCAGGAGAGCAGATCGAATCAGTTCTTACAGAGGTGAGTAGCGTTTCAAACTTATCAATATGTTTAGATCCTATCTCTTCGGTTAATAATTTTTACCTGGATGCAGACATCTCCTACTCCTCAACCGACTACGCAAAAGAATTCTACTTTATAAGAAACGCAGATCTAAGCATAATCCCAATCAATCTCTCCTTATTTGATTTAAACCTAAACTCATCAACAGAATTTCTAATAAGATACCAAGGGCAAGATCTAATAAAAGTGGAAGGAGCAATAGTTCAACTTCAAAGATACTATATTTCTTCGGGCGGATCGGAAACAGTAGAAGCTCCATTAACTTCGATCTCCGGAACTGCAATAGTTCACATAGATCTAAACACAGTCAAGTATAGCGCTATAGTCGTGAAGGATGGAGTTATCTTAGATATATTCGAGGACGTAGTTTTCGATTGTGAGAATGAATTAAGTGGCCAATGCACACAGAATCTTTACGCAGATGTGACTCCCTACAACGTAATAGACGGAGCAACTCTAAAGGATTTCTCTTACACTATCAGCGACACAGGAGACGCGCTAGTCACAACCTTTAGTATACCAAGTGGATCCACTAGCGCGGTTAATATTGTTATGACTCAGAGAGATCAATTTGGAGAGACTACGAGCTGCAACAAAACCGTAACAACCAGCAGCGGATCCTTAGAGTGTACTTACAATAAAACAATAGGAGACAGCTACCTATTTCTAGAAGTAAACAAGGGCGGAGAGTCACAAGCCGAGAAAGAATATTTCGTTCCAGAAGCTAACGGGATCGAGTGGGGCGGTTTGAATTGGTTGTTTTTGTTTGGGCTTTTAATCAGCGTAGCATTAATGGCGATCTCTAGTCCGGAGTGGATCGTAGGGAATGCAGTTGTGGTCTTTATAATCGGAGGCGCTTTGTGGATGGCAGACGGGCTAAACATAGTAGCAGGATTAGGATTAATAATCTGGTTGATAGCAGCGGCAATCGTACTAATCTTAGAGATGTCAAATAAGGAGGATCGATAGTGGCAGTAGATAATATTAAGGATTTTGGGGTGATGTTTATCTTGGCAGCATTCCTATTCACGTCCCTTCTTTATTTCGCAACAGGATTCACAGATAAAAATAACCCGGATGCACTAGGATCAATAGATAATAAATTCCGAAACTTTAGCGGAGAGTTTCAGTCTTCTCTAATCAACACAAGGGAAGAAGGAAACAATCTTTTTAATATATCTGCAGAATCAGATCCAGAGGTTAGCATACTGGGGAGTAGAGATTCGGTAGCGACAGCATATACGTATGAGGGAAATTCGGGATCCTTTTTTGATAAGATAGGATTATTCTTTGAGTGGGTGATCCCTGGATCTAACGGAGTGATCATCATGGCAGTTCTAGGTGGGCTCTTCGCCTTTTCGTTAGCATGGTTCGGATTTAAAGCTATAAGGGGATTAAATTAATGGTATACAAAACAATAGCAGACTTCCCGAGCCAGAGTATTCCTATGGCCATGACTTCCTCGGTAGTAACTGCAGTCCCGTTCTTTTCAGTAACAATCTTCCTCTTATGGTTGATCGCGCCAGCAGCGGCATTCTTCGCAATAAGAAAAATCACAGGGAAAAGTCGATACTGGCATGCTCTAACAGCGATGTCTTTAGTTTGTTTTCTAGGAGCTCTAATTATTGCTCAGCTTAACACGGATGTCCTAACCTACATAGAGCCTTATTGGATCGCATTCTACATTATGGCCACGGTAGGATCCTGGTTCTTATTGAAATTATACAAGTAAGATACTGAGTGGTATCTTAACCACTAGCCTTTATAATCTTATTAATAATTAATAGAGTATGTTTAGTAGAAATAAATCTAACTCTCGAATGGGTTCCTCTCTGAAAGGAGGGATTTTGTAATGGGAAAAGGTGTTGGTGTGATTGATGATGTAGGACAGGCAACTATGAAAATAGTGGTTTGGGCTCTTTTGATCGGTTCGTTTTTAGGAGCGAGTGCGTTCTCTTCAATCACTATCATTAATATCACTTATCTTCAGGAGACTTATGGCGCAGGTATAACTACTTTCGTCGGATTCTTAGGTCTAGTGTTTATCGCAGGTGCGATTACATGGGCTTTCGGATACTTTAAGGACATCATGAAGAAGAAAGGTGGTTTGATGTCAGCAAACTAGATCTAAAAATCTAGTATGCTGCGTAGTTGGTTGGCTTAGAAACACCGGGATCCGCTCCCTAAGGATCTCGAGGACGTAAGTTAAGTAATATCCCCCAACTATTTTTATTTTTTTATTCGAGAAACATTTAAATACTATTAATTATTAATTAATGTATGAGTGATGATGAGAAGCAGATTAAAAGTTTTAATCTAAAGAAATCTAATGTAGAGAAGGTTGAGAAGATAGCCTTCGATAACAAAATTAAGCAGTCTGAGATCGTGGATACTGCTATAGAGGGGTATGAGCATGGGAGTAAGTGAGACACTAGCCCCAGCAACGGGAATTTTCACCGCAGGGTTTAAGAGTCTCGCAGGGAAATCCTGGATCCTTTGGGGTTTTTTAATGATTCTTACCTGCGTAGTCGTGTTTGTTGTTTGGAGAGTATTCGCAGGTAAAAAATCACAATGGACTCACAAGCTTAGAGTAAGGAGGGTTGGCCAATCCGGACTTATGGAAGAGCCTTTTTATGTCAATATGCGAAGGTTCCCTCTAATCAAAGGAGTAGAGATCTTCGAATTAGAACACCCACTTCTAGGAGGCTACTTAATGCCATCCTTAAACGAGTATACCGGGATGAATGAATTCTCCATCGTCTTAGATAAGAACAATAGGATCTATACAAACACCGGAGAGAGGTGGTGCCCCAATGCAAAGAGCGCAGAAGTTTCCGGGCAGCATGCAGAGATCGACATTGCCAGGTCAAAGCTTAAGGATGATTGGCAGCAGATCAACAAGGTAAGCGATAGAATAGAATGGGGTACAATCGCTAAGTATGCCTTCTTGGGAATTTTAGTAATGGCGACAGTTATTATAATAATAGTAGGCCTTCAAAACTGGGCGGATGCTCACGATGCAGAGGCAGAAGAGGCCAGAGCAAACGCGGCTAATAGCGCGAATATGATTATAGTTATGGAGACGATTATGGCCACAGTAAACACCCAGGCGTTAATGATACCAGAAATAAAAGAGCTTAAGGGAACCAATAATCTACAGGGACTCATAAGCCAAAGGGTAACCCTTAATAATGAAACTGCCTAATATCCAACTGCCTAAGATCCCAAATCCAATAAATTTTTTTAAGTGGATGGCATTCAACCCGATCACTATTGCTAAAAACATGATCAACGCAAAAAAGATCCACGGGCAAAACTTTCTTCTAAAAGAATACGAAGCAGGAAGGATCCTACAGGTTGATAACGACAAAGACAACAAAAAATATCTTCTAAATTTGGAGACTGCCTAAGGTGGGGAAGGCTCTAGATAATTTCAAAAAAAAACAGAAGAACATCGATAAGGTAGCGCACAATGCCGCAATCAAAATAAAGAAGATCCAAGACGACTCCGTAGGGAATGATAATCTTAAAAAAAATAGAGATGAGGAAAGGGTAGCCTCAGGGTTCGGAGATAATGAGTTTGATGATGATGATTATAGGGATGAGACTAATTATGATGATGATGAGTTTAAGATCCAGCAGGCTCAAAAACCAGAATCCTTCTTTCACTTTATTCTAGAAAATCAATATAAGGATCTAGAGAGATCAATCAGAGGCCTAAAGGATGTATGGGATAAGAAGCAAGGTAGGTTTTTTACAAAGAAGAAGGAGAGCCATTGCTTTACTGATGAGGAGAGTGAGGAGATCTTAAGGTGTGTTCAGACTCACCTAGCAACCGACATCAAACTATCTAATATTAGGATGGAGGCTTTCCCTATAATGATGGATGCAATTTATAGCCAAGTCTCATTCCTATTCTATTCAATAGCAGATTATCGTTATGGGAGATATGGAGCCATGGAGATCCAGTACGAAATGAAGCTCCAAAACCAAAAGATCTTTCTGGAAGTAATGACTAGGATCCAGGCTAACTATTCTAGAGCAGTCGGAGGAAAGGAAAACATAGCAACACACGGAAGCGTGAAGGGGCAGGCTAGCCTCCAATCAGAAGATAGGGATGTCTCCGGGAAGAAGTGGGGTTATTAAACAATGGCAGGAGAAGGAGAAATCAGGGTATTCAATCCAAACAAAGAAATCTCAAGAGAGATCACTTTAGAAGTTTTGATCAGACATAGGAATTCTATGAAGCAGGCCAGGACAGGGGAACTCCCTGATGCCACGGTAGAGCAGCTAGACGATAATAATAGAATGTTTAATCGAGTGAGGGCTCTTAATTTGATCATAGCAGCACAGAGGGAAATGATAAGCATCTCTAGGCCTATAGTATTTTTTAGATCTAAAAAACAATATGAGAAGCATCTAAGGAAGATCGAGGGGAAGAAGGATGCGGATCCTAGTAAAGAAAAGTTCAAAGATTTCAAGTGTGACTATAACACCCTGATCCAGGAACATCTAGAACTCCTTAAGGCATGCGAAAGAGACATTATAGCAGCAGAAAAATCTAGATCTGTAGACGACGATTTTATAAAAGAGTACGATGAATACGACGGGAAGAGATATAGACTCACAGAAAACTTCTACGAAATGCTAGAGGAGATAGAAGGATCCTATGAGCAGATCTACCTAATGATGCTTACAAATAAAATAGTCAGCGCCGGAATAGAGGACGACGAAGAGCAAACTTATAAGGAGAAAGAAGCAGAGGCCATCCGGAGAATAGAGGAGGCCTAAGGATGAATTATTTTGAGAAAAGAGTCAGGAAAACAATCTTCCCTCACAGATATTCTAAGATGTTTTATGATTTCTGGTGGTCGCAAAAGGCCTTATGGGGAGCCATGATGGAGAGACTTAGACTCGATAAAGATAATTTTGTGTTGATCTCCGGGGATACAGGCTCAGGGAAGTCTCACTTTGTAGGCACATTCGCTTTTAATTTTGCAGCAAAAGAAGAGAATATAATCACCGAAGAGAAGGGGAAAATGTTCCCTCCAAAAGAAAATTTTATAATTGATCCGGAGGAGTTCGCCTACAAGATGATCCTACGAGAAGGCCAATTTTTATGGGGGGATGAATTCAGGCGAGGATCAAATAGAAGATCATGGTACTCTCCGATTAACAAATCAATCACAGACAGGAAAAACACTAACCGGAAACTAGGGAATATGTATTGGGTTTGTGTCCCATTCGAGAAGGAGTTCGATCCAGCACTAGCCGGCCATCTTACTTTATGGATCTGGATCCGGAGAGGAGTAGGGGAAATCTACTGCAAACGAAGCGGAGTGAAGGGCGGAGGCGGCCTAAACATCCCTACGATCCTAGAGAGAGAGGCCAAATATCTAAAAGAGAATCCTCAGAAAACAATCGTAAACCCTACGATCCATCCCGAATACGTAGGCCGGATCGCCTTTAGCAAAATGTCGGAGAAGAACGAGAAGAAGTATAAGGAGCTTGTGAAGTTGAAGAGGGCTACTGGGGATCTAACAGAGGAAGAGAAATTAAAGTACGGGATCAAAGTGGAGAGAAAACCTGAGGAAATCGTGGCAGATGCAATCGAAGAGATCAAGGAGGGGAAGATCACTTCTAAAAAAGAACTCTGGAATAGGATGGATGAGATGGAAGAGCCAGACAAGGAGAAGCTCAGGGTACTCAACTTCTATCTTAAACTGGAAGGGTATACCACATTCGGGAAGTTGTTCGATGGGAAGAAGAAACTAAAAACCGTAGAGGTCGATTGGGACTAATTAATCTACTCACCGAATAACTATGGAGTATGAAGATTGCGAGGGATGCGGAGTAGAAAAACGTGCATGCTATAATTGGGGGAATCAGGAGGGATATTGTTCTGGATTAGATTGGGAGCTGGGACATTGCTTTCATTTTATAGTAGAGGAGAAGAGTGGGGAGATCGTAGAATTTTGAAAACATTTAAATAGTAGTTCTGAGTAGATTAATTATGGTTAAAAAAATGTCTAAAAGATGGATCGTAGCAGCGGACGAAAATCTGAGGATTCTTTCTAAGAGATCTAACGAGGTTAGAATGCTATTGAGGAAAAGAGATAAGCTGGGACAATACAACTTAACAGAACAAAAAAGAATCATGGCAGCAATAAAGAGAGCTAAGAAGATTGTTGCAGATGTAGGATTTATGTAAGATGGTTATTAAAGACTTCAAAAAATTAACGGATAGAATTATTAAGAAAACAGGAAATAGATCTAAAGTATTCAAAAAAAAGCTAGAAGATAATTTTAAGAGAAATCTGTTTAATGGAAAAAAATTAATGAGATATTCTGTAACGAAGAATAAAAGAGGCGATTGGGATCTTAATTTTGATTGGAAGTAAAATCTAGTTCGAATGAAACTGCCAAGCTCATATCTATAGGGAATTTTAGCAAAAATGTACCTGGTATATTTTTACTTCAAATGATCCTCACAAAACTCACGGATCTCTTTAGCTAATTCCTCAGGGACGGCCTGTTTTTTGCACTTAGTAAGATTGTTGAAAACTACCTTGCATTTTTCCGCAGATTTGTCCGGGCTACTTTTCCCAAAATAATCTAAAGCATTGGTGAATATGTTCGTAGGCTTAAGGGTACCAAAACCATAATCCCTATAGAATAATTTTAGAGTCTTTCCATTGTTCCGGATCAGAAAATTAACGAGCTCATTTCTATACTTCATCCCCCCGTCGGGGTTCTCTATAAAAAAGTAGCCAGGAGAAATCCGCTCAATAATCTTAAGAGTCTTTTTTAGGATCCGGATATGATCGAGGCACTTTTGAGTTTTGGGGGATCCATCCTTATTCCAATGAAACCAAGCCCCAGCTTTCGAGAAAACATCACAAGGAGGAGAAGCCCAGATCACATCAACCTTCTCAAAAGGTATATCGTTTACGGTTACAAGCATCATATCCTTCCTTAGGCTAGGCTCACAGATCCCCTTCCTCTTCCTAATATCAATAGAAAAAACATTATGGCCGGCCTTCTCAAACTCCTTAGATATGGTTCTGGATCCACAGAAAAACTCCACAACATTCAACTTCCTAACTCTCACTTTTACACCTCTTTAGTATGTTTAATTCTCTCAAAGATCCTCAACGGATTAACCTTAGTGTAGATCCTAGTTGTGTTGAGGCTAGCATGGCCGAGTAGTTCCTGGATCTCTTCGATTGGTACCTTCTCAACCTCAAGTAAATAAGTAGCCCGGGAATGCCGGAGTTGATGGACTTTGATCTTCTTCCCCAAAGCCTTCTCACATTCAAGCTGGATCACATTGTAGCGAAACCAGTTGTATCTAGATTGGACGTAATCTGCCTTCCCACGCTCATCTTTCTTAAGCAAAAGTTCGATCCTCTCCGCCTCCTTCTTAGTCTCCTCTGATCTCTCAGTATGGAATGGGAAGATCATCCCCCCAGTAGGGATCTGGAATTCGTTTAGAACTTTGGAATCGATTGCGTACTGGTAGAGATCACTCATGAGATTCCTAGGAATATTGTTAATTCGATCCTTGGATCCCTTCCCGGATTTGATCACAGCTACTCCGTAACCATCTTTCTTCTCGATCCAGTCAGCCCAGCGGATATGATTCCATGATAATTTTATGATCTCAGAGACTCGAAGCCCAGCTCCAATATTAAAGATACATCTCAAAGCAAGATCATAAGGTTTAGATGCGGCCAGGATCATAGTCTTAATCTCCTGATCACTCCAAATATAGGGAAGCTTAGCAGCCTGCTTTTTCACACTAGGGATCCGGATGTTGAAAGGGATCTTATTATCATAGCAATAATTATTAAGCATGCAGAGCGCGGCTCTCTGGTGTTGATACCTAACCTTCTTCATGGTTGTTCGAAGTGTATCCTGATTCAGAACCTTCCGATCCTTAAACAACTTCTTCAAGAAGTAGAGCCGCTGCCTTTGAGTTGTGATTGAGTATTTGTTTTGCATCCAGCCGGCCAGGCCTAGGTAAAGATCCTTTGTGAGCGCAAGTTCTTCCATATCAAATTAAGGATCCTGATTTATTTAAACCTTTCTATAATACATACATATTATAGAATACCCTTGGGATGTGTAGGATTGTACCTCTCATTCTACTATCAAGAATAATAAATTGTATTATAACAAATAAGAAAACAACAACACTAACACAGAAACTAGAACACTAATTTAATCAAGAGATAAACAATGAAGATAATAGCAGAAGCGCTTAACACGTTGATCAAAACTTTCTTCAAGACATCCCCAGCCCAGCCCAAGAGATCACTTATCCATCTCCACATCTAAGAAAACCCTGGAGTAATACCCTTCATACTATTCTCCCAAGCTATAACCTCACTCCGCTCACAGGTGCATCTAACATCCTCCTCAACCCATCCACACTCCAAAGCAATATCCTTCTTAGCCTGGTAGTTCTGATAAAGCATAGTCCCAGAATAGATCAATCCAATAACAACAAAGATAGCGAGGAAGGGTTCGACATATCTCTTATAGCTACTAACCCCATCATTAAAATCCATACAATATTAATTAATAACAATGTTTAAATAGTTTGTTGTTGGTTATATTCTGTCAGTTAAAATTAAGCTAATTTAATTGATGGGTTGTTTGTAGAAAAAGGCGTTGATGCCCTGCAGGGCTCAACGAGTATTAACCCCTGTCGTAACTTTTACGATGCTTAACAAAAAACTTCCACTCTAAGGGGGCTAGTCCCCCTTAGTATTTTTCAAAATGTTTAAATAGTAGTAGTCCTTAAAGTATTCATGGCTAGAGGTGATACAGGAACTAGAAGGACTGCTACTCGGAGGATTGCTGCTAGGGGAAGAGTTGTTTCTCCGACTATTAGCGCCGGTGTTGTTCAGAGGGGAAGACTAGGGGCACAAGAACAGAGACGGATAGAGGAGATTAAAAAGTTTAATAGAGAAGAGCAGAAGAAAGTTGATAGTTTGGTTGTAGCAATAAATGCCGGTAAAATAAAGAATGTCAATCAAATACCAGAAAGATTCAGATCTCTTATTAATGTTTCTCAGTCACAATTAAATCAGATAAGTTCTTTCTTCGCAGCAAAGAAAGAAGCCGACTTATGGGCTCAAGCATACAAGCACGCAGAGGCGGCTATCTCTAGGAAGAATCCTTTTATCATAGCATTCTCAGATAACCCATACATAAAAACAGCCTACAGAGAACTCAAACAAAATTACGCAGCATTCAAAGAGAGATCAAAACAGATAGCAGATATTAGAAGCGGAAAAACAACCGGAGTAGAAATAAGAGGAGGAAGGATATGGGACACAAAAACGGGAAAACCAATAACTCCACAGAAGGCAACTAGTAGACAGTATGTAGCAACACTCCAAAAGGAACTAGGTCTTGGAGAAAAATTAATCGTCGATAAAAACTTTAACATAATTGGGATAGAGAGTGCTCGGTTGGGACAAAGCATAAAACTAGACAAGGAGGGGATCGCTTTTTATAATAGAGAAATAAACAAGGCTCCTAAGTTTAGTTTTAAAGAGGCGGCGGAGCAGGCAAGGCTAAGAGAGGAAGCGATAGCACAAAGTAAAATCCCAGATGCTCCGACTCTAGCATTCTTAAGAGCCCAGAGCCAAAAGTTTAATTCAGCTGCTACTAATGCCAGGGGAAGGATAGAAGTTGCGGCAAGAAACAAAGAACTCTCAAAGCTAGCAAACTTAGATAGGTTAATATCATCTGGGGCTGGAACTCCGGCAGATATTAGGGAGAGGAATATTTTAAGGCAGAAGGCAGCTGATAGATTCCAAGATATGAGCACCTGGATCTACAGTACAATAGCTAGAACTTTAACAGATGCAGGGGTAGGATCTATAGAGCTATACGCCGCACTAAAGAAGGATCCAAAAACAACTCTGGCGGCTCTTCCAGCAGCGATCTTAGCCGTAGTAAAAGATGATCTTAATAGATTGGGAAGTGGGGATCCTTTTAATATAGCTGAGGTATTACTAGAATATGCCACATTTGCGAAAGCCGCCCAATTAGTAGGCAAGGGAAGCAAGGTGGCTATAGGTATTGGTAGAACATTATCTCCTAAATATTTCAATCAGATAGGGAAAAGATTATTTATCCCTCCAACCACATTAAGGAGAGCTGCCGTAAAAACTGTACTAGGAGCGAAAGTAAACCGAGCGGTAACACTAGCACTCAAGAATACAGCGACGGCAAAGAAGTTTAATAAGTATGCTATAGATCTAAGACGAGGGAGATTAGAAGTAGCACGAAGACTCTCTATAATAGAAAGTAAAGCTAAAAGAGTAAGTAAGATAGCTAAGATTAAAGTTGGAAAGGTTAAGATTAATTTGGCATATAAAAAGAGTCTGAGAGATGCAAAGAAACTAAGGATCAAGGCTGGGAAGAAAGGCAAGACACTTAGCCTAACAAGCCCAGATTACAAAACAGCGTTAAGGAATATCGACAGTCTAACCGATGCAGTAGCCAAGGTTAAGGCATCTCAGTTCTTAATTAACTATATGGAGAGAGGAGGAAAACTTACGAGCAAACAATTTAACGAGTTCGTCGTGGGAGTCCAGAAACATTATAAGAAGGTTATGAGCAACCGCCTAGATTATAAAGAATTAGCGAGGCTGTCTAAACAAGATAGATTCCTTTCGGTTAAACTTATACGGCAAGGGAAGATAAAGTCTGCTAAGATATTATTTAATAGATTATTAAAGTATCTGGGATCTCTAAAGGTTGTAAAGATTATGAATAAATTCTTATCAATGGTTCTAAGGGGAGCTAAGATTTCTATCAGAGTCGCAACTAAGCCAGTAAGAAGGCTAAAGGCAAAAGTGCGTAAGAAGATTAAGAAATTCAAATCTAAAGCTCAGATAGCAAAAGAGAGAAAAGCTGCAAGGAGACTAAGAATAAAAGCCGCGAAGACAAGGCGAACGGTAGTTATAGGTAATAGCGATTACATGAAGGCCGTAGAGTTTATCGAGGACTTCGCGGACAACTATGCTAAACTTAAAGCTAAGAAGTTTCTAACATCAGCGAAGAAGTCAGGAAAGAAAATTGGACTCGGGCAAGAGGGAGATTTTATACGAGCCTCTCAAAGATTCGTTAGGAAAAAATTGAATAACATAAAAGAGTTTAAGAATCTAAAAGAAGCAGCAAGGCTCAACGCCCCATTCTCTTTCGAGTTAAGAAGAGTAGGAAGGCTACAGTCAGCAAAGATATTATTCAATAGACTTAAAATAAGAATTAATAAACTACCAACTCTTAACCGGTTGGGTAGATTAGTGAGGGCAGTTAAGAGGAAGGTGAGTGTTAAGAGGATTAAGAAAGTTCTAAAAAGAAAGCTAGAGGTGAGACGAGCTAGGGCAATAAGAAAGAAGACAATCAGATACCAGATGGAAAAAAAGAGGCCACTTAGAAAAGTAACCCTGGATCAACTTAGAAGATCCAG
>Ga0114923_10000835_pt1 | contig 22093 bp, 26 predicted proteins | sample SumtaG_FD_89578 | JGI IMG/M metagenome (GOLD analysis project Ga0114923, IMG submission 89578) | Deep subsurface microbial communities from Indian Ocean to uncover new lineages of life (NeLLi) - Sumatra_00157 metaG | ecosystem: Environmental > Aquatic > Marine > Oceanic > Sediment | place: near...
CGGCAACTGCGCTCCCGGCGCTGCTTTTCTTCACCATTTCGGCAGCCAGCCGGTCAAGGTTATACGGGGTTACTCCGGGAGCTACCCGGCATATAAGATCCTTCAAAATTCCCTCTGCCAGTTGACAACTTTTTCGGATCTTATCAACCTCCGGGGAGGTTTTTAGAGGTATATATTTCTCCACCTATCTTCCCTGCAGCCTGTAAAAAGGCAGGTAGTGCTCTTTCAGCACCTTTTCCCACGTATAATGTTCTAAAATATGGTTAAAGGCATGGCTGCGCATTATATCCAGGGTTTCAGGATCACCATAAAAGAGCTTCAGAGTGCGCATAACCGTCTCTGCCAGCTCCGTAACCGAATGTTCATTGTAGGTGAAGCCGTTAAAACCATCCCGTACCTTTACCAGCCCCCCCACCCGGTGGACAATCGGCAGGTTTCCCATAAGCTGGGCGATAAAATCGGTAAGCCCGCAGGGTTCATAGAGCGAGGGTATCAGGAAAAAATCACCGGCAGCGAAGATCAGCCGGGCAATTTCAGAATTATAGCCAAGCAGAAGCTGAAAACGCTCCCGGGCAGGCAGCTCAGAGGTCAGAGAGATAAGCTTCTCCTCCAATTCCATCTCACCCTGGCCTAAGAAAATAAAGCGCGCCCCGGCCCTGCGGCAGAGCAGCATGGAAACCGCGCCGGTAAGTATATCCACCCCCTTCTGCCCGGTAAGCCGTCCCACGAAGGTATATAAAGGCTCTTCCCTCTCCAGGTCCAAAGTGCCGTAGCTCCTTATACCGGGGATATTTTCGTCCCTCAGCCTTTGGTAAAGAGCCAGCCGGCAGCCTCTCTTGCCGCCAAGATCACCGGTCAGCGGATTAAAAGCACAGGGCAATGATAACCCCCCGGCAGTGCGCGGATCATAGCTCTCCAGGTCGATGCCGTTGGTAATCCCTGTAAGGGTCAACCCCGCTTTGCGAAACGCGGCGCCTAAACCGCCGGTGCTTTCCTCTAAAGCGCCACGCATGATCTCACCGGCATATTCTTCGGAAACCGTATTAACCGCTGCGTAATAGGCGCTTAACAAGAGCGGATCGATGCATTGCTCTTTTCCCGGCTGCAGCCCTTTGCTTAAAACCTCAGCCTCAAGCCCGGTCAGACCCCGGGCAAACTCCATTCCATATATCTCCTGATGGTAACCCCAGCCGGCATTATGAATGGTAACAACCGCCCTGGTTTTCAGGAATTTTTCCCTGAACCTCTTCTGCTCCCGCATGATCGCGGGCAGAAAGGCACTGTGGCCATCATGGCAGTGAAAGACTTCAGCCATCCTGCCGTCACTGCCGCCGGAAAGATGTAGAGCCAATTCCAGAGCTCCCAGCTGCAGGGTTAGATTCAGATGGTGGGCATCCCAATGGCCGCTGCCCTTGCGGCGCTCCGAACTCTTTAGTTCCTCTTCTTCCGTATAGGTGTAGACAGCGCCCTTATCCCTGGTATGAGCAGAATCCAGCAGAAAAATGCGTACACCCTGCCTCTCCGTTTCATAAACCTCAACCTCCTGGACAGCCTGTTGTGAAGCCCGATTTTCTGCGGGTAGGGTCAGGTGTAATCTGAAAGGAAGTCTTACCGCGGCCAGTTCATCAGGATCGATAAACCCGTACCGGGGCAGTACAACGGTAACCGCTGCTCCCCAACGCCGCAGGCTTGTAGCAAGCCCGGCAACCACATCTTTAACACCGCCGGCTTCCGCTATACCTTCATACTCCCTGCTTATGTGCCACACGCCGCCCTGTGAACGGCTCATGCAGTCAGGTCATGCCTTAAGACTTCAGCCCCGTTAAGATAAACCGGCTGCGGAGTTTTCTCTTCATCCGCATTGAAGGTTAACAGAACCCGGATTATACCCGAATGCTGCCCCTCCATGAAGGCTTCCTGCACACAGAACAGGGGTATTTCATGAAAACCTATACTGCGCAGCGCGGTAGCCGGGTTGAGTCTGGTCAGGTCTTTTGTTACAGAAAATATAATACTGACTACATCTATTTCCGCTATACTGTTGCGTGTGATCAGCTCCTTCATCAGGCGAATAGAGGCCTCCTGTATCAACATTGACCGGTTATCTTCAACTCTTATAGCGCCGCGAACCGCTTTAGTAACCATAGATATTACTCCTATATCAGCCGAGATATGATCTCTTCTCTTTCCTCCGGGCTCAGCTTCCGTGGATTTCCCGACATGCTTGAACCCGATGAGCGGCGCGCCATTTCCGGAATAAGTCCCCGGTCCAATCTATAGCCGCTAAGGGTTAGCGGCAAGTTAAAAGCCGCCAGCAGCTTCTCTACCTTAGCAGAAAGCCACTCAACAGCCCCTCCATTACCCTTCTGCGCGTAGCCTGCCGGCCTGAGCAGCAATTCAAGATCACTATTGATCAGCTTGGCATTGGCCTTTAATACCGGTCTTAGAAATACGGCGCAGATCAGACCGTGGGGAATAGCCGTCATTCCGCCCAGACCGGAGGCAAAGCCATGAGCTGCTCCCAGGCCGGAATTAGCCAGGGCCAGCCCGCTGATCAAAGAGCCGTAGGCAGCACCGCTGCGCGCCTCCAGGTTTAAAGGATTACGGGCAATCTTCAGCAGTGAGTCGAGCATAACAGGCAGCGCATCCCTGACCAAAGCCCGGGGCACAACTGCGGCTTTTCGAGAAACATAGGCTTCAATAAGCTGGGTTAAGGCGTCAAGCCCCGCCATACCGGAGACCTCCCTGGGACATTCCAGGGTCAGCTCAGGGTCAACCACAACCTGACCGGCCAGGAGGTAACTGGAGCGTATGCTCTTTTTGGCGCTTGATTCCACAGAACGGATAACTGCATTGCGTGTTGCTTCCGCACCGGTGCCCGAGGTTGTAGGCATTGCGATCCAGGGAACACCTGGTCCCGGAATGGCTAAGCCCCGCCCTACACCCTCCAGGAAATCAACCACGCGATCCTTTAAGGGGAGCAGTCCCGAAATTGTCTTTGCCGTATCCAGTACTGAACCCCCGCCTACGGCCAGAATAATGTGCGGGTTAAAGCTCCTCGCCGCGACTAAGAGCTCTTCCACCCCGCAGCTGGTAGGTTCTCCTGAAGGACAGCATAGATGTTCGATCTTAAAACTTTTAAGCATTGCCCCAAATTCACTGTTGAAGCGGGACAATTTGAACCACCGCTGTCCGGTAATCAGCAGCACCCTATTTCCGTAAATTTTAAGCAAATCGGGGATCTCTTTACGCTTACCGGGGCCGAAAATAATGGAACGGGGCAGGTCAAGCAAAAAGTCTTTTATCATAAGTGAAATCAGTATAACAATGAGTAAGAAATGGTGTCAATTAACATAATGATGTTATTTGAACATAATGATGTTATTTGAACATAATGATGTTATTTGAATAGCAGCTGTTTAAAGGGAGCTAAAACCAGGCGCTTAAAAATTTTAAAGCCAGGAGCAGGGCAAAGCAGAATGATAGAGAGAGAAAAGCCAGGATCAGCCTCAGCAGACCCAGCTTGCCGGTAGAAACAGTGCGGAACAGAATAAATATGATATAGAACAGAGAGAGCACTACTTCTATAAGCAGATTAAACTCCAGGCTCTTTAACAGGAAAAGCTGGGAGGTATCAAGGAAATCCTGAAAATTGCCGAGCAGGTAAAGTCCCAGCAGGAGCAATGATACCGCAAAGAAAAAGACCAGGCTTCTTCCCATGACGCGAAAAACAGATTCCCTGAGCCTGCTGGTAATAAACATGCTTTAAGTATATATTAATCTCTGGAGTCAAAAAACCTTTTACTTGAATTTTCAATCCTTTTACATATTATTTAACTTTAGAAAGGACAAAAAATGAAAGCACTCATTATTATCCTGGCTATTCTACTCCTGCTGGCAGGCGCTGTATTCTTTGCGGGCTGGATACAACTGCTGCTGCCGGCGGAGACCTATGGTGTCATATTTACCAAAACCGGTGGGCTGGATAATGAAGTTGTCTATCCGGGAGAATTTTCCTGGAGGTGGGAGCGGCTGATCCCCACTAATCTGACCCTCCATAAGTATAAGCTGACCACTTATAACCTGAAGAGCACCTTCAAAGGTACTCTGCCCTCGGCAGAGACCTACTCAAGTGTCCTGCCGGAAAAGGCTGATTTCTCCTATGAGATCACACTGGTGGCGGCTTTTAGGATTTATCCTGGAAAACTCGCGGAGCTGACTTCAGAGGAAAAGATCACCCCTGATAATCTGGAAGATTTTCTAAAGAACCGCGCAGATACTCTGGCTCAGAAGTTTTCCGAGACTATCCTTAAATCACCGGAAGGGGCGTCAGGGGAAACCATAACCCTTTCAGCCCTTACCGAAAAGTTTAGACAGAGCGCCCCGGATTTCTTTCCTGAACTGGAAATAACAGATCTGGCAGCGCTCAACATAAAACTGCCCGATATGGAGCTTTACTTGCGCGCCAGGGATAGCTATTTCAGGATGATGGAAGCGCGTGAAGCCGCGCAAGCGGAAATTGCCGCCCGGGTAATGGCTGAGCAGGAAGAACATTATATCAACCAGCAGCGGGAAAGAGAAAACCTTGAGCTCTTGCGCCAATACGGAGAATTATTAAGCAAGTACCCTATTCTTATTAAATTCCTCTACCTCAAATATCTCCAAGATGGGGATGAGCTGCAAATCCCGGAATTGAATATACCGGAATCGATATTGGAGGATAGTAAGCAGAATTGAATCCGGAATATTTCTTCAACTTTGAAAAACTTGCCTATGTGAAAGGGGAAAAACCGGCAGGGTGTATCTTCTGCATGATTCGTGACTGCAATCCCGAAGTAATTGACTTAAGTGTTTATCGTGACGAATTCTTCGTAGTTTCAGTAAACCTGTACCCTTACAATCCGGGACACTTGCTCATTTTTCCCCTGCGCCATATAGAAGACATCAGAGATTACAGCCCCCTGGAAAACCGGCGACTCGACGAGCTGTTGAGATATTTTTTGGATCTCTCCGACCAATCTTATTCGCCACAGGGTTATAACATCGGCTACAACATGGGAACCCCGGCCGGCGGTTCAATAGCTCATCTGCACCTGCATCTGATTCCACGTTATCACCGGGAACTGGGTATTGCGGATCTTATTGCCGGTAAAAGGGTGCTGGTGGAAGACCCCAGGGAAACGGCACGTAAACTAAAAGAAAAAATTGCTCAAACCCCTTTTTCCAGCGCTATAAGCTGATCCATAAAGTTATAGTATTCTTCAATAAGTTCAGTATTCCGTTTCAGGATCTGCAGCAGGGTTTCATTCCTGCCTCTTTGAAAATGAATGGTTTTGAGTATGGATTTTACGCTTTCCATTGGGCTGGTGATAATATCGTTAAAAATATTCTTAACCCCCAGCAGGTACTCTTTGCCCCGTTCGATCAGCTCGAATGCCTCCCTGTCCTTCTGGGAGATAAATGAACGGTAAAGTTTCTGTTCATTTACATCCAGGGAGCGGCCATGCCTGAAACGCATCATGGCCTTGCCGTCATCCTCATCGGGTGAAAGAGAACGGTCGAAAAGCACAATCTTAGCTTCCAGTTCTTCCAGGCCGGCAGCGCACTGCATCAATCTGTTCTGGATGAGCCGGTTGGTGGAAAGCACATAGGCTGAAGCGAGCTGCACACCCTCTTGGATAGTGCCTTTATATTTCCTGGCCAGATAATTGTACAGTATCTTAAGGGATTTACAGTGGCTGAAAAAAGGAAAACCACGCTCACGGTCTTCGGCGCTCTGTTTCGGCACATAATGGTAGAGTTCTAGAAGCTTTGATCCCTTGAATAATTCATCTATCTTCTTATCTGCGATCCTCTCTTTTATTGCCTGTTTATGCTCATCCAGCTGTTCCAGAAAACGTTTCTTGATTGAGGCTGAGTATATTGCTTTCAGATAGAGCTTGGGCACATTACAGACCAGGCGGTAATAAGGGTCTCTGCGAAAATACCTGATAAGCTCCATTACCGGCACTTTAGCCTTGAACTTGTGTATGGCGTTTTCCAGGGCTATTACCGATCTGGTCAGATCCGTGGTCCGCTGTTCAAGCTCTTCCGGGTTATCTTCCAGCCCCAGTTTATTGGCACAGTAGTAGCGCACCAGCTCTTCATGAAGCAGCCATTTCTTACCTAATTCCAAGGCTAAAAAAACAGCATAATAGAGTTTCTCTAATTTATCCAGAAGCAGCATAGCCGGAGCATGGTGAAAATAGGGATGCTTTTCCGCAGGATTTCCGCTTAAGTTATGATTAAAATGAGTGAACATGGAGGAATAGGAAAAAAGCACAATATTCTTTAAAAAAAGCAGAGGCTTGATCTCCTCTTCCAACCGGCTGAAGAACTTTTCAGGAATCTGTTTTATATATTCATTGAATTTTCTGAGCACTTCTTTCTTTAACTCACCTTCAGAACCGGTCTTTTCATAGATCTCTTCCAGTTTCTCCAGGAGCACCAGGTCAATCAGCTCCTTTTTTACATCCTCATAGTTGGCTTCCACCAGGGAAATGATCGAAGCACTGCGGAACGCCGGCTCAAGGTTAAAACTCCTATAAAAATCCAATAACGGATAGGACACTGTATAAAGATCGTAAAGATAATTGGCAAATTTAGGGGTAAGATTCCTGGTTTCAAAGCCGGTGAGACCGGGATTGCGCTGACGAATACGGAATTTCACCTGGTTAAGCTGCATTTTTACAAAGATCTCACGTTTGCTCTTGCCGGTTACCAATCCCTTCAACCAGAGTAAAACCTTAATAAACCAGGAAATGCGCAGTATCTCTTCAGAGATAAGCCGTTCACGTTCATCTTCCTTAAGGATAACGGGAATAATTTCCTCACTATCTTCCTGCTTTCCGCTTCTGGATATTTTATTCAGCAATTCTTCTCTTTCTTTGTCAGGGAGCTCTCCGGAAAGCTCCTCCAGCTTGGTCTTTTCAGCCATCGATCTTCTCCAAAAAGTTTTTTATCATTAATAGCCTGCCTTGATCAACACTTACTCTTACTTCACTTGACGTGACACAATTGCTGATACCGCTGACTCCCTGCTTACCTCTTTCCCAGCACATGGTATCAAGCGGCCACTTCAGACCCGTAGAAGAGATCCCCCTGACTACGGTATCGAGCGGAAAAAATGATACAATTTCTCCCTCTTTTCCGGAAAACTCCAGAATGGACTCAATTACCTCAATTCTCTCACGGGATGTGAGCCAGATATCGGGTCCATCAATACGCTCTAAGAGCTGTACAATACCCAGAATATGATCGAGGCGGCCACCTCCCCCCCCTGCCAGGATAATCCGTTGACAGCCTCTTTCCCTCAAGATTTCCAGGCCGATCTCAGTATCGGTTTTTCCCTTGTCCTGCGGATACACTACCATCCGCTCACGGGGAAAATTCCGGTATTCCCGGCTGGCTTTAATCGAATCCAGATCGCCAACCAGCAGGTCTGGAATTATACCCAGGGCCAGGGCCAGGTCAAAGCCGGAATCCGCTGCTACGGTTAATCCAGGGTCTGTAATAACCGCCTTCAGCTGTTTGCGGTTGGGACCCTCCCCGCCGGTAAGCAGTAATCCATTATAACCACTCATCTTAAAATTTTACATCTTTTCTTCTTTTCTTGCAATCAAAAAAATTAAGATAATCTGCTTTGATTTTTTTTTATTCTTCCGACGATTATATTAGGCACTCCGGACAGGGACGTCCGGAAAATCAAAAATCAAGGAGGATTTTATGATTATAAATCACAACATGAGTGCCATCTTTGCTCACCGTCAGCAGAAATTCAACAGCCGTAGTCTTGACAAGGACATGGGAAAACTCTCCTCGGGTTACCGGATTAACCGGGCCGGCGACGACGCTTCCGGTCTGGCAGTTTCCGAAAAGATGCGTGCCCAGATCAGGGGTCTGCGGAGAGCGGAAAAAAACGCCATGGATGGAGTTTCCTTCATTCAAACCACAGAAGGCTATCTACAGGAGAGTCAGGACATTCTGCAGCGTCTCAGAGAGCTTGCCGTACAGAGTGCCAATGGCATCTACACCAATGAAGACCGCATGCAGATCCAGGTGGAGGTCTCGCAGATGATTGACGAGGTCAACCGGATTGCTTCTCATGCCCAATTTAACGGCATGAACCTGCTCACCGGACGCTTCGGCAGAGTTACCGGAGAAAATGTGATCACCGCCAGTATCTGGCTGCAGATCGGGGCCAATATGGATCAGCGTGAACGCATGTACATCGGCACCATGACCGCCCAGGGCCTGGGATTGCAGGCGCCCAGCGGACCGCCCCATACGGCCAGCTTTATCTCCCTTTCGACTCCTGACCGGGCCAATATGGCAATCGGAATGATCGACAATGCCCTGATGAAGATCAGTAAGCAGAGAGCGGATCTTGGCGCCTACCAGATAAGGCTGGAATACGCATCTCAAGGGCTGGCAATCGGCGCTGAAAACCTGCAGGCCGCTGAGTCACGGATCCGTGATGCTGATATGGCAGAGCAGATGGTAGAGTTCGTTAAGGATCAGATACTTATCCAATCAGCCACTGCTATGCTGGCTCAGGCAAACACCAAGCCGCAATCCGTGCTTCAGCTTTTACAGTAATTTGGGTATATTATAATCGAATCCTTAAGCAGCCCTGATAATATTCAGGGCTGCTTAAATTCAGCTGTATCTCTATGAAAATACCGCGCATCCCTAAAAAATTAGCCTCTGTATTCTCCGCACATGGGTATCAGTGTTATCTGGTAGGCGGGGCCACACGTAATATAATTCTTAAACGCAAAATTAGTGATTTTGATATTGCCACCGATGCCAGGCCTGAAGAAGTAAGCAATATATTTAAGCGGGTAATCCCCACCGGCATTAAACATGGCACAGTTACCGTTCTTTTCCAGGGAAAGCAATTTGAGGTGACCACTTTCCGTTCCGAGGGGGAATACCTGGACGGCAGGCGCCCCTCAACAGTTTCCTTTACACCCTCGATCCATGAAGACCTCAAGCGTCGCGATTTTACCATTAATGCCATAGCCTGGGATCTGATCAATAACCGGCTGCTGGACCCCCATAACGGCTGCCTGGATATTAAGCTCAAGACTATCAGGGCTATCGGTGATCCTGATGAAAGATTCAGCGAGGATGGCCTGCGGCCTTTAAGGGCCTGCCGTCTTGCCGCTCAATTGGATTTCCAGGTCGAAAAAAGAACCCTGGCCGCAATTGACAGAACCCTGCACACCGTTGCTAAAGTCTCGCTGGAGCGTATCCGGGATGAGCTGGAGCGTATACTCAAAGCCGATCAACCCTCTATCGCCTTTAAATTAATGCTGGAAACCGCTCTTCTGGCTGGAATATTACCGGAACTGGCCGCCTGCAGGGAAGTGGAGCAGCGGGAGCTGCATTGTTTCGATGTTTTTCACCATTCCATCTATACTGCCGATGCTGCACCTCAGGACAATCTTGTCTTAAGGCTCGCCGCCCTGCTCCATGATATAGGCAAAGCAGTCACCATATCCAGAAACGATCAGGGCCAGCTGCAGTTTCACGGACATGAAAAAAGCTCCGCCCTTTTGGCCGGCAGGATTACCAGAAGATTGAAATTTCCCAATATAGTGACAAAGAGGGTAACCCATCTGGTGCAATATCACATGTTCAATTATCAAGAGGAATGGAGTGATGCGGCGGTAAGACGTTTCATTTCCAGGGTGGGAAGAGTAAATATTCCTGATCTCCTGGCCTTAAGACGCGCCGATCAGATAGGCCGTTGCCGCCATTGGGAAATTTCACCTGCGCTGATTGATTTTGAGAAAAGGATAGAAAAGGTCCTGGCAGCTGACCAGGCTCTTACAATCAGCGACCTCAAGGTTGACGGTAGAGATATTATCTCTTCACTGGCGCTGGCGCCGGGGCCGCAAATCGGGGTCATACTTATGTTTTTGCTGGAAAGTGTATTGGAAGATCCTGACTTAAACACCAGGCCCTCTCTTCTCCGCCTGGCACATGGTTTTTATGAGGAACGGCTTAAGGACTTATAGGCAATACTGGCTGCCTGCTGTTCAGCTTCTTTTTTATTCTTGCCCACACCGGGACCGTAGGTTTTTCTGTGCACTGTTACTTCAATATAAAATGTACGGTTATGGTCCGGACCTTTACGACGCACTAAACGATAGCGAGGATAGCTTTTAAATCTCTTCTGGACAAATTCCTGAAGCAAGGTTTTATAATCTTTTTTATGCCGGTCTTCCAGCACCTTATTTATCTCCGGAATCATAAGATCACGGATAAAATCTCTGACCGCTTTGAATCCCGAATCAACATAGTAAGCGCCCATAATGGCCTCAAGAGCGTCGGCCAACAGTGCTTTTTTAGATCTGCCTCCCGAATATTCTTCTCCCTTGCCAATAAGGATAAAATTGTCCACCCTTAGGTTTCCGGCAATTTGGGCCAGGCTCTCTTCGCTCACCACAAAGGATTTTATCTTGGCCATATCTCCTTCGCTTCTATCGGGCAGGCTTAGCATTAAATATTCGCTTACAACCAACCCAAGTACTGAATCACCAAAGAATTCCAGCTTCTCATTGCTGTCAATCCTCTCTGTAAGTTCATTCACATAGGAGCGATGAGAAAAAGCAAGGTTCAAGAGCTCAAAGCTCTTGAACCTTATGCCTGCATGGCTTTGGAATAATTGCAGTTCTTTTTTTCGTTCAGCTGAAACAGGCGGTGCCCTGAAGGGCAAAGTTTTCTGGAACAGTTGCACCTTGATGGCTGCTACTTGTCCATTTCGGACTTCACAAAATCCAAAGCATCACGAACTGTTTCAAATTCATTTGCTTTTTCGTCAGGAATTGTGATTCCTAATTCTTCCTCAATGGCATAAATTAATTCGTAGGTATCCAGACTATCTGCGCCGAGATCCTGTCGAAACGACGAATCGAGGGTGATCTTGTCTTCCTCTACCTCAAGCCTGTCGGCAATAAGTTTCTTCATCTTTTCAAAAAGTTCGTCTGCCATAAGTTTTTACCTCCTATGATTTTGCTTAAGCCATTTCTTCCGGTTCAATAACCGGCTTTCCTCTATAGAATCCGCACTTAGGGCAGACCCTATGGAGTAAAACCCTGTTTCCACAATTACTGCATTCAACAAGACCGGGCGCATTCAAGCGCATATTGATGGCTTTTCGCCCCCGTTTCCTGGCCTTGGATGTTTTATTCTTTGGTACCGCCATTTCTTTCCCTTAAATTGAATTTAGGGAAAGTTAACCTATCACCACAAGAATGTCAAGAACCATTGAGCTTTGCCTTTAAAGCCCGGACAACCACGGGAGGCACCATGCTGGAAACATCGCCATTGAACATGGCCAGTTCTTTAATAGCCGAAGACCTTAAGACGAAGTATTTTTTATCAGTGGGCATAAAAATCGTCTCTATCTGCGGATTTAATCCCTTGTTTATCAGGGAAAGCTCAAATTCATATTCGAAATCCGAAAGCGCGCGAACTCCCCTTAAAATAACCTTGGCTCCAACATTACGAACAAAATCCACAACCAATCCTTCCCAGAGATTTACCTGCACATTAGGCAGGCCGGCAACCATCTCGGTTATCATTTCAAAACGTTCCTCTGAGGTAAAGAAATATTTTTTCTGCTTATTATCAGCAATTACTATTTCAAGCTGGTCAAAAAGCCGTGAAGCTCGCTGGATAATGTTCAAATGCCCATTGGTCGGCGGATCAAAAGAACCCGGATAAATAATTCTCTGCATAACCGGATTTTATCTTCTCTTCCTTAGCGGGTCAATAACAGAATAACTGAATTTGTTTTTGACAAAAGTGAAGCAAAGTTATAAAATTAGTTAGATGAAAGCTAAATTGTACATCGGCCTTTTACTATTCCTGATGTTTTTATGCTTATCATGCGCGGGAAAGACACAAGTGGTAGATGAACAGCCGCCTTTACCACTACCGCCGGAACCTGTTCAGGAAAAAACTAAAGGATTAACACCCCGGGTGCAAGAAGAATTTGTAGTAACGGACGAGATATACTCCCAGACTCTTGATGAGATTAAAGAATTTGTCCAGGTATTAAACCAGGTAATAGAAAGTAAAGACTTTGAAGCCTGGAGCACCTATTTAACAACAGATTATATGCAGAGGACCAGTAATCCGCAATATCTTGCTGAACAATCGGAAAAACCAATTTTAAAGAAAAAAAATATTGTGCTTAAATCACTCAGTGATTACTTTATCTATGTGGTAGTGCCCAGCCGTTCGGGTGCCCATATTGATGATATTGAGTTTATTGATCGCTTCCATGTGAAAGCGATTTCTATAATCCGCAACACTCGCGGTCTTTTATACCTGCTGATCCGTGAAGAAGATCAGTGGAAGATAGAAGTGTGGTAATATTACAAAGAGGAGCGCCTTTATGAAAAGCAAAGCAGTTTTACTTATTATAACCTTAACTTTATTGATCACTTTACCGCTTGCCGCCCAGGAAGGAGAGAGAGAGCGTACCGTTGAGGAATTATACCTGGAAAATATTGATCTTCAGATATTAAGAGAGCAAGCCTTCTCCGATGACCGGGATATGAAACTGAAGACCCTTGATGAACTGGAAGAACTTATTGAAGAGGGAAACGCCACTGACGGCCACGGTCTTATCATGGAATTCCTGGCTATGGAAGGTATAAACCGCCGCGTGCGGGAAAAAGGCAGGCTGATAAATTATTTTCCTGAAGTCCGGCGCCGGGCTGCCAATCTTTTAGGCCGAATGACAGGTGAGCAGGCCAAAATAAATGCCAAAAATGCTCTGCTGACTGTTCTGGTAACCGATGATGAGCCAATGGTAATGGCCGAAGCAGCCTACGCCCTGGGAATACTCGGTTTGAATGAGGGTAACGAGGTAGTCTCTGCTCTTACTTATACCCTTGCCAGGCAGGATCCTGAAGAACCTGACGGCAACCTGGCTTATGCCATCTGTCTGGCTTTAGAAAAGATTGCCAGGGCAAACAATGGCATCAAGGATCCTGAGGCCTACCGCACCCTGGTGCGCATAGCTCAGGGCTCTTATATTAAAACTGTAAAGCGTAAAGCTCTACAGACTCTGGATGAGATGCGCAAATATCAATAATAGCATCAATAATGGATTTATTTTTTTTCTGAAGCCTCGAGGTCGGCTATGATCTCTTCGAGCCACTGATTTTCCGCCTCAAGGTGGATAATTCCTTTACGAATAATGGCTTGCAGGTAAAAATCGATTTCATCCCTGATGGAAACCAGGGTCCTCTGGAAAGTCTCTCGCTGAAGGACTGTTTTTTTCTGCTGCATGCGCAGATAGTCCAGCACTTTTCTTTTAGGTAATTTACTGAAAAAGAGAAACTTAAGGGTAAATTCATCCTTAACTTTATAGCTGGAGCGCAGGGGTTTCAGCAGCCATTCATCAAGCATCTTTTTGCCCTGGCTGGTAATTGAATATATATTCTTTTCAGCCGCCTTTTTGCCGGGAGCTGTCTTTTTGGTTACCCAACCCTGTTCAGAGAGCCTGCGTAAAGTCGGATAGAGCTGTCCATAAGATACAGACCAGACATTACCCAGTGCTCCCTCAAAATTCTGTTTAATTTCGTAACCATAGCGCGGCGTTTCAGCTAAAAGACCAAGTAAGGCATATTTTAAAGACATAATTTTCTCCCCTTTATTGCACCCTCTGCGCTAATACCTATCGCCTTATAACTATAGCATACTATGAATCTTTTTCAAGGAAAAAAGAAGAGGTTAATGATTAATCACGAGCCGGGAAGATCAGAAGAGTTTTTTACGCCATTCGGGAACCGGGTCAGTCTCTTCATAATTCAACCGCTTCCTGATAAAAAAGCGCAGCTTACCGGCGGTATTCCTGAATTGTATTATACCGAAGCTGCCATTTCCCAGGTAACAGATTTTTTCGTTGCCTGTGAGTTCATTAATCTCACGCAGCATCTTTAAAACGCAGTCAAAATGAGCGGGTCGATTTGAGTTTTGATGTGTTATTGCCGAGTATAGATCTCTCACCGGCTTCTGACAGAGGGGGCACATAGGTGCATTTTTCAGACGGTTAAATTTCTTATTATAGCCAGGCCTTTGCCTTGAATCATGTTTATCATATCCTTTTTTCCGGTGGTGCTTATGATTATTGGCCATACTTATTCCTCACCGGCAAATCTTTTAGTGAGCTCCTGGGCAATTTTGCTTATGGCTAAAGCCATATATTCCTCATTATTGATCTTACGCTTGAGTTCTTGAAGTCTTCTAGGATCAGTTTTCTTGGCGATTCTAACCACGCCTAATTTACCCCGTTAAATGCATTTTCAATATGATCTATCTTTGACAATTCCCCATGAATAAAAATAAGATCAAATCTTATTCTGCTCTCCTTAAGCTCCGGATGGCAGTGGATAAAATAATGAGCTGTTTCTATCAGCCGCTGTTTTTTTAAAGAATTTATTGAGTATTCAAGGCTGTCAATAGTCAAGGCATCCCAGTTTTTTACTTCCACAAAAACCAGTTCCTCATTCTTACGGGCAATAATATCAACTTCACCACGGCGGGAATGAAAATTCCTTTCCATGACCTTGTATCCATTTTTCTCCAGATATTCCACCGCCGCTCCTTCGCCCTCTCTGCCTTTCCTATTCATTTAACGTCTTCGGATCTATTGCTTTGACTATGAATAATTTCTTCTTTTCCAATAGATTGATAATCTCTCTCTCGGTTACCCGCACGCCATATTCATCAACCAGCAGCTCAATTTTAGGTCTCAGGGGCACAGCCTTCTCATTAGCCACCACCCTGCCGATGCTCGAATTATTCAGCTGCAAGATACTGCCCACAGGATAGATGCCCACACTCTCCAGGAAAGCTTTTAACACCTGAGGATCAAAATGCTTGCCATTATCGCTTAATATCCCCTTCATTGCGCTGTAACCTATCAGGGAGCTACGATATGGCCGAATATTAATCATTGCTTCATAGGCATCGGCTACCGCGGCAATACGCGCCGGCAGCACAATATCTTCTCCCCTTATACCCCTAGGATACCCTTTACCATCCCACCGTTCCTGATGCTGAAGGGATATAACCGCTACATCCTCAGGATACTTCAGTTCCTTGGAGATTATACGATAGCCGTATAACGGGTGAGTCCGCACCTGCTGCAATTCTTCCGCTGTAAGCTTTTCACTTTTATTCAAGATCTCTTTCGGCACTCTTACCATTCCTATATCATGAAGCAGGGTACCGGTGACTAATTGAAGCAGGCGGTGACCGCTTATCTTCATACTCATGCCAATTACCGAGGAAAGAATAGCGCAGTTCACTGAACCCGCAGCCAGCTCCCTTTGCGAACCCGTACCCCGTTGTATCAGCTGAATCAGGTCATTTCTGCTTTCACGCACCTTATCAAGAATATTATGAACCACATCATCTATCAGGTCGTGTTTAACGTTTACTCCGGAAGCGACATCCCCAAATATGCTATTGGTCTCTTCTATCATGCTCTGGTAGAGCTTGAGATACTTCATCTCTCCGTGCGTCAACCACGAAAAACTTTCATCCGCTTCACCGGAGCCTGCTTCTGCTTCGGTAATCACCTTTCCTTCAGTCTGTACTTCTGTTACATCCCACTTCAGCAGACGTTCAATATCCCGATCTTTCAGCGGCTTATCCGCCGGCACCAGCATATTCCCTTCTTCAAAATATACCGGTTTGCTGAAACGCATACCGCTCTCTAATTCTTCGATTTTTATCTTTTTCATCACTCTCTCTTTTGCAGATCTCGTACAAATACCAAAAGCTCGGCAACAATTTCATAATACTCTTCCGGAATAAGCGAACCCGCTTCAAGTTCAATAAGGTTATCAGCAAGTTCCGGCATATTAATGATTTCAACCCCATTTTTACCGGCAATTTCTGCTATTATCGCAGCTAATTCTCCCTTTCCTTTAGCCAGGATAAAGGGGGCCGGTAAATCCGAAGTATATTTTACAGCTACAGCTTTGTCCATTACTAACCCAGAGTATCGATTCGCTTAAAGCTTTGCTCTTCCCATGGAAGAGAAAACCCATCAAAGGCTTCATCCTCACCTATAGTATCGTCAACTTCCACGCCGAGGTTTTGCAATTTTGCTTGCAGCCCGGCTAAACTGTTATTTCCTGCCCGTCTGGGCTTTTCCCGGTTACAAAAAAGATGAAGCCTGCTTTTACCACCCCTTATCTGCAGCAGAAAAGACCATCTGCTTCCCTCATCGTCATTAACGATCAGGATAATACGCCTGGTCACCTTCCCGTAGGGGTCATATAATAGTCGGAGCGTACCGGATAAGAGGCTGCTGCCTGTTTGAAAATTATAGGGGATTATCAGCCAATTATCATTATTAGACTTGAAGTGGTTAAAAAGCTGAAGCAGATTATATTGAGCTCCGGGTTTGGCATTTACTCTCTCTTTGAGCAGGTGCACCAGTTCATCACTGCCGGGGGATTCTTTCTTCGATCGCCGCCGCCGCTGGTCGCGGCCCTGCCCTCTGTTTTTACTACCTTCTTCGCCGAAATCTAGCAGTTCTATAAGCCCGGTAAAAGCCGGTGAATCACCTTCCAGGTTTTTATCGAATATCATGGTGATTATTCGGGCTAAACGATTTCCCCTTCCCTTATGACGGACCAGCAGCTCGCGGATGCGCTGTATCATGGCAGGGTCCAGAGTGATACCACTCCGGAACATGGCCGCTACAATCTGCTGTGAAACTGCGTCAAGTGCCAGACCGCTTTGAGCGATGAAAGCTTCCAGTCTATTTTCCGGCTTAGAGTTAATTTTAAAAAAAATCTGCCGTCCTACCCTGCTTACCTGACCGCGAATTGTTTCACCAGGAATAAGATCAAATTCAGAGCGTGCGGCAAGCACCTGCCCCTTTAATCCTAAAACCCATTTATTACCCAGGATCCGCTTGATAACCTTGAGAGACACGTATTCACCTGTCTGAAGAGACAGACCCGGTTTTGCATCAATCCTTATTCCGGCGAGCACTGAAGCAGGGATCATAGATTCTGGCTATTTCCTCCGAATTAACTCCGGCACTTTGGCTGCTTTACCTACCCGGTCTCTGATATAATAGAGCTTGGCCCGCCGCACCCGTCCCCGGCGCACTACTTCGATCTTCTGAATCCGTGGTGAATGGATAGGAAAAGTTCTTTCCACACCGACCCCGTAGGATATTTTCCTCACCTTAAACGTTCGTCTTAAACCGGAATTCTTCTTGGCAATACAGAGCCCTTCGTAAATCTGTATTCTTTCATTTTTTCCTTCTACGATCTTGAAATAGACTTTCACAGTATCGCCGATATTGAACTCTTCAATATTGCTTTTTATCTGTTCCGCTTCAATTGTCTTAATATGATCCATTTCCTTCTCCTTCCTCATTCATTTCATCTATTATTTGCTCTATCAGCTCTATTTCCTCCCGGGAATGACTGCGGCGCATTAAAAGCTCAGGGCGGACCTTTAAAGTCCTGGCTAAACTCTTTTTAAGACGCCAGCCTGCTATTTTAGCATGATTCCCGGATAAAAGCACCTCCGGAACCCGTTTTCCCTTAAACTCTGCAGGCCGGGTATACTGCGGGTATTCCAGTAAATCCAGCCTGAAGCTCTCTTCCTTTAGAGAATGACTCTGTATTACCCCGGCCAGCAGCCTGCTTACAGAATCCAAAACCACCATGGCAGCAACCTCACCACCGGAAAGAACATAGTCGCCAATGGAAAGCTCATCCGTCACATAGCTGTCAAGTATGCGCTGGTCCACACCCTCATAACGGCCGCAAATCAAGACCAACTCCTTTTCCTCAGCTAACTCTTCAACTTTCTTCTGATCCAGCAGAGAGCCCGAAGGAGTCAAATAGATACAGCGTTTTCCCTGACCGCTTTCATTGCGGTCAGGCACCACCCCGACAGCGTTTAAGGCCCCGGCCAGGGGCTCAGGCTTAAGCACCATGCCGGCGCCACCGCCATAAGTATAATCATCGCAACTCCGGTGTTTATCAAGGGCATAATCCCGAATATTTACTAAATTAACTGTGATAAGCCCTTTAGTTACAGCTCTGCCTATGATCGATGATTCCAGGTACCCTTTAAATATTTCAGGAAAAAGGGTGAGAATATCAAAGATCATGGGATAACAAAATCCTCGTTTAAATAAATTCCTTTCTCCTCCATATTTATCTCAGCAATAAAATGTTCGTCAAATGGAACCATGATGGTTTTTCCCTGCAGAGTGACTACCTCCAGAATATCTGAAACACCTCCCTCAATTACAGTAATTACTCTGCCTATCTCTTTTTCCTGATGATAGACATTACAGCGGCTCAGGTCTGCATAGTAGTATTCCCTTTGTTTTAAGGGAATGGCATCGCTGCGGTCAACCCACAGCACTTCACCTCTTAAGCAGAGAGCTTCTTCCCGGGTGTCTATGCCCTCCAGTTTTAATAACAAGCTGGAATGACTGCCGCCTGCCGACTCAACACGGTAAGGGATAAAGCGATCCCCTTTTTTAATATACACTTTCTTCAACTGGAAAAAATGGTCAGTCTCTCCGGAAAAACTTTTTACCTTGATATTGCCTTTAACTCCATGGCTTGTCCTGATTAAGCCGATGGCCAGTCTTTCTTCCATCAGTCCAATATTTCTAGTACAACCCTCTTCCCGCTTTTTGTTGCTGCCGCGCTTAAAATGGTCCGAACTGCCTTGGCAATTCTGCCGTGCTTACCAATAACCTTTCCTACATCTCCCTCGGCTACTCTCAACTCCAGAATGGTGGATTTTTCACCTTCTATCATATTTACAATAACCCCGTCAGGATCATCCACTAAAGATCGGGCAATGAATTCAACAAGTTCTTTTACCATATGAATCTCCTTTGCATGCGGTCTACGCTATTTCAAGCGAAAATTTAGATTATTCAGCAGTTTCCTTACTGTATCAGAGGGCCTGGCTCCCTTCTCCAGCCAGCTTCTAATTCGATCCTCCTTAATACTCAGCTGTTTTTCCTCAGCCTCGATTGGATGGTAAAATCCCACCTCTTCGAGTGTTCTACCGTCCCTTGGACTCCTTGAATCCATTACTACAATCCGGTAATATGGTCTCTTTTTTGAACCAAATCTCTTCAACCTTATTCTAACACTCACTTTAATCCTCCTTGCGTGTGTTTAAACTATCTTCCTGCTTATGAGCTGCTTAACTGGGCTAGCATCTTTGCCTGGTATTTCTTATTTTTGCTCATCTTTTTCATCATCAAGCGGGTTTTTTCAAACTTCTTGAGCAGCTTATTTACCTCATAAACTGAGGTACCGCTTCCTCTGGCTACTCTTTTTTTGCGACTGGGACCGATAATCCGGTGATTTTTCCTTTCATTCCCGGTCATAGAGAGGATAATCGCTTCCTCTCTTTTCAGCGCCTGCTCATCGATTGATTCTCCATCGAGCGCCGCAGCTGCTCCCGGAATCATTTCCAGAAGAGATTGCAGGCTCCCCATCTTTCTAACCCTCTTAAACTGTTCAAGGTAATCTTCGAGGTTGAAGGATGCCGATTCAATCTTCTGCTGAAGCTCAAAGGCTTCTTCCTCATCAATAGTCTCCTGGGCTTTCTCCACTAAAGTAACAACATCACCCATTCCGAGTATGCGCGAGGCGATCCTCTCCGGGATGAAATCCTCCAGGGCGCTCAGCTTTTCACCGGTGCCTATGAACTTTATTGCTTTACCGGTAATCGACTTTATTGAAAGCGCGGCGCCGCCGCGGGTATCAGAATCAAACTTGCTGAGGATAATTCCGGACAAGTCTAACCGGGAATCAAAATCCTTTGCTATATCAACTGCGTTCTGACCGGTCATGGCATCAGCAACCAGCAGCAGTTCTTCAGGACGCGAAACCTTTTTTACCTGCTCAATCTCCGCCATCAGATCTTCATCGATCTGCAGCCGTCCTGAAGTATCGATTATCAGGGTATCAAACTGTTCCTTTTCAGCATAAGCGATGGATTTCCTGACTACCTTTACCGGGTCTTTGCCTGTTCCACGGTAGATATCCACCCCGGCCTCTCCGGCCAGAATGGTTAACTGCTCAACTGCTGCCGGACGGCGTAAGTCTGCGGCAACCAATAGAACCTTCCGGCCTTTTCCCTTGAGGTATAAAGCCAGCTTGGCCGCTGTAGTGGTTTTCCCCGAGCCCTGGAGTCCGGCCAGAAGAATTACCGACTGGGTGTCGGGTCCTTTCAGCTTCAACTCCTGCCTGGTGTCTCCTAATAGCTGCACTATGCGGGAATGCACTATCCGGATGAACTGCTGTCCGGGCGTTACCGAACGCAGCACCTTTTCACCAAGAGCCTCTTCTGAGGCACGGTTAATAAAACGCCGCACCACCCGGAGATTTACATCAGCCTCCAGCAGCGCTATCTTGATCTCTCCCAGCGCATCCTGGATGTTTTTCGGAGAGATGTGAGCCTTGCCGCTGATCTGTCTGAATATATCTGTAAATTTATTACTTAAATTTTCCAACATGATAGCAGTTTGAATATATACCGATAATAATGGTGATTGTCAATCTAGCGGATGTAGAAAAAGTAGCGCTCCAGGTATTTCACCCTCTCCCTGGCTTTCTCACTGAAATTGCTTACCGGGAATTCTTCATAAACACGCAGGTAATATTCTCTTGATTTCTCTAAATCCCGATATGGCGACTCCCCTTCAAAGAGTTGGCCAAAAAGAAAGTATACCTCGTCCAGGAAAATGCCTCCGGAAAATTCGGAAACATAGTCTGTAAGCAGCTCATAGGCCAGAGCAGGTTCTCCATGCCCAATTTCATAATGTATGAGGTGCATAAGGTCCTCTTCGATAGAAAGATATTCAAGCCCCAGGAATTTATCAAGCAGTCCAAGAAGCTTAATGGAGTCCTCTAAAGCCAGATAAGACCTTACCAGACCGATAACCGCTTTCTCACCCAATTCCCCGCCTGACAAGCGGTTCTTTTCATAGAATTTGGCGGCGGCCTGATACTCGCCGCTCTGCAGGTAAATAGAGGCTATACGATCATTAACCAGGGGTACGCCCTCCCGATAACCGCTGATGTACTCTTTCAGAGCCGCTTCATAGTGCCCGAGTCCGTAGAGCCTTTCCGCCAATAGAAAGCGCTCCCCCTCGCCTTTATCCGGCATTTCTATAGCCGCAGAAGCCAGGCGGGAATCAAACTCTTCTAAAGTGACTACTGACAGGCGGACGCTTTCATTCTTTACCGTAGCTGTCCTGTTGTCCTGAAGTTGAAATTCCAGCAGATACACCCCATAATCTTCACTCCGGAAATGGAATATCACTTTATCGCCCAGGTTTTTCGAACCCAGAAAGATGAGTCCCTTCAGCTCTCGGGAGTTCCGCAGACCGAGGAATACCCAGCCTCTATTTCCGAAACTGATCTCCACCCGGTCTCCCCGCCGGGCCCACATTTCACTGACCTTTTCCAGCGGTTTTTCAACCTCCAGGGGTGGTGAGGCGCTTAAGGCTGTCTGATCATAATAAGGAGCATACACTTCGGTCTCATTCTTGCTGGGGCGCTTCTCTTTTTCCTCGGGCTGTACCCTGATGCGGTTGTTATCCGCTCCCTCGCTCTTATACGCCCTCTCGCTCCGCTCCGTCACCTCGCGCCAGTCCGCTCCCGCACTCCGCTCCGCTTCTGACGCCTTAAGAATAACCGCCGGTTCTTCTTTGACGCTCTTCTCCAGCCCACTCTGAGCGGCCAGCAGCTCGGCCTCTTCACGATCTATCACCTCCAGCTCCTTCTCCACCTGTTTAAGCAACATCATGGAAAGCTCTGCAGAATGTATAGAAGGCGGATGAGTTTGTTCAGGTATTTCCGGCAGGATAAAATCAGCGCTCTCAGCTCCCCCCTGCGGCGATTCCGCCGTCTGCGGCAGTTCCGCCGTCTGCGGCAGTTCCGCCGTCTGCGGCAGTTCCGCCGTCTGCGGCAGTTCCGCCGTCTGCGGCAGTTCCGCCGTCTGCGGC
>Ga0114923_10000836_pt1 | contig 22084 bp, 28 predicted proteins | sample SumtaG_FD_89578 | JGI IMG/M metagenome (GOLD analysis project Ga0114923, IMG submission 89578) | Deep subsurface microbial communities from Indian Ocean to uncover new lineages of life (NeLLi) - Sumatra_00157 metaG | ecosystem: Environmental > Aquatic > Marine > Oceanic > Sediment | place: near...
GAAAGATTGCATACGAAACATCCGGCCTTTGACGCGCAGACTCTGAACGTGGCTTTTGAAGATTTTTATCCGGAACAATTCTTGCGATATGATACGGTCTTGGCTCTTTTCGGGTCGCTGAACTATGTCAATCCGAAAGCGTGGAACCGGCTGCCTTTTTTTCTGCGAAAAGGGGGACAATTTTTCCTGATGCTTTATCGGAACGGTTATTACCCGGAAACGAATTTACGTTCCGGGGCAGATATCCCGTTTTTCATCACACCTTCAAATTTACCTTGGAAGAATATTGAGGTGAAGGAATATCACAATTTCTTGATCGTGCGCTATGAAAATCAGAAAGGAATACGGTGATGGAAAAAAAGATGAATGAACGCGAAATGAAGCTTCTTTCTTTCAAAGCCTTTTCTGACGAAGATTTGCAGAAATTGCGAGAAGCGATTGAACTCCGGTTCGACCGAGTAATGCGCAGAATATTGACAGGTCATAAGCGCCATGTAATTTTAACCCATTTGGAACAACAGAAAGTGAAAAAAAACGGTCGACACGTGTGAAGAAACCAGCGGACTCGTAAAAAGATGTTTTATAAATATACCCGGCTTTACAATAATCCCCAATGGCGACGACTTCGCGCCGAAGTGTTGGCCGCGGATCCGCTATGCTGGTATTGCCAAGAAGCAAACAAGATCATAGCGGCTGACACGGTAGACCACATTGTTCCCCATAAGGGCGACGAAACGCTCTTTTGGGAGAGATCAAATCTTAGATCTTGCTGTACCTCTTGTCACAATCACCTTGCATCTATCAAAGACCGGGACGGAATCGTACCTGGCTGTGACGTAGACGGTGAACCCCTTGACTCTAAACATCCATGGTACCAAGAAAGGAATTGAGCCATGCATGCAGATTTTATCACCATGCAGATGGAGACCATCAGCTACGCGCTGGACCGGTATTACGGGGACACATCACGGTCGGAAGAAAAAACATTAGCGGAGTTGCAGGAATTGCGCAGTGATCTTGATATCTATATCATTGCGCTCGAAAAACAACTTTCCCGTGCCGATATAGCCGTCAAAGCGGCGAGGAAGAGAAGGTTTAAATAATGCCGAATTTCAGTCGAAGAAGTCTCTTGATTCTTGAGACGTGCGATGTGCGCCTACAATCGATCTGTCACCAAGCCATAGAGATTATGGATTTCTCCGTCATAGACGGCGCGCGTGACAAAGAGGAACAAAACGTCTTGTTTGATCAAGGGCTATCCCTGGTCAAGTATCCGCATTCAAAGCACAATCGCACGCCGTCAAAAGCTGTCGATCTCGCGCCTTATCCGATTGACTGGAGAGACATCGAGCGATTCCGGATACTGGGCCAGATCATTACCCTCGATTCCACCTTTCAGCAAGCGCGCATTATTTGGGGCGGCTGGTGGACATGGAAAGATTGGGGTCATTTCGAGCTGTTGTGAAAGGAGAGCTCCACATGAAGATCATTATCGAACATAAAAACAGGAAGAGAACTATTGTCGGATCTTTCCGTATTTGCGGGAATGCCGAAGACTTGCTCCGGGTAGCGAGACAGGTCCTTCTTGCTTTGGATCATCCTGAAGAGGAATACTGTCATGCCAGCGCAGACGGCTGGATTGATATCCACGCGCCCTTGCCGCCGATAACCAACACACCCACGGTGCAATGGCTCACATAGCGCCACCTTGACGCTCGCTTGAGGTGAGCAAAGGAGAACCCCACATGAAGATCGTAATTCAGCATGGCAAAACGGAAAGGACAATTCAAGAATCGTTCGCTCTTTGCGGATCTTCAGACGATTTGCAAAGGGTTGCAAAGCAGATATTGGCTGCTGTAGAAGACCGCTATTTTGGGTTGCTGTTGTGCGGTTGGATAGAGCTATTACCGCCACTCAAAACTGTAACGGATGCAGCCATTCGGAGTATTGATGAGCTGAAAGAACGAGCTTCGGAATTGGGTGTGGAATTGAAATAATCGGAAGGAAAAGAGAGGATAAAATGAGCATTCGATTTGAGCAAGACAAGACACCTGAAGAGATGGAGCGTTTTGCCTCTATATTCGGGACATCAGCGGTCTACGACGCGCGAAATATTCTGTTTGATAGCTTCGGAATTGGGTTTGTTCCTGTTACTGTCGAAAAGAACAAACTCGGCGATGAAACCCTCGAAAGGAAAAGAGAGGATAAAATGAGTGCTCGATTTGAGAAAGATGTGACACCTGAAGAGATGAAAAGATTCACTGATTTATTCGGAAAGCCCGTGGCTTATGATGCACGGAACATGCTATTCGACCGGATTTGTGAAGAGAAAGATATTCCTGCAATTGAACGTGCGTTTAAGACTCCTGTCGACATCGAAATGAACAAGCTTGGCGATGAAAAAATATTGGAAGAGGGCCGGCGTTTCAGGCTGATGGAGGCCGGGTGGTGCGAGGTCGTAATGCCACCTGAAGTTAGCGATTTGAATGAAAGGTCCGAGATCGTAATGCCACCTAAAGTTAGAGATTTTTATGAACAGTGGTGCAAATTTCAGAAAGAAATACAGCAAGATGAAGCCGAAGCTCTTGGATTGAAAAACAAAGAAGAAATTTAAACAATAACGTGCGCGTTCATTTTAACCGCACCAAAGGGGGTATGCCCTAAAAATCGCCAGAGACTGCTTCTCTGGAAACCGGGTCTGAGCTTTCGCTTTTTACGCTGCAAGATAGGAAATTCTTTTGATAACCCCGTTCTACGAAGATATTTCCTGTACTATATACTGCGGAGATATGGCAGAGATATTGCCCAAGCTAGGGCAATTCGATCTTCTGTTGACCGATCCGCCCTATGGAGTTGGGGCCTTCAACAGTAGCCCCAAAACGATGTCCTCTGAACAGAATTTATCTCGGAGTAAGTTCGCAACAGATTTCGGTTCATATGTTTGGGATGTACGTTGTCCTGAATTGGTTTCAATGGCCATTACAAAGGCTAAATATTCAATAGTCTTTGGCGGGAATTATTATACAGATATTCTTCCCCCTTCGGCATCTTGGATAATTTGGGACAAGATGAACGGTGAGACTTCTTTTGCAGATTGTGAACTTGCCTGGACAAACCACAAACGGGCAGCGCGGAAGTTTACCTGGAAGTGGGCGGGATTCCTACAGCAATGGGGGGGGGAAAGAAAGGAAAAGAGGGTACATGCTGCACAAAAGCCCCTGAGACTTATGGAGTGGTGCATAGAAACCTATGGCGGGGAGACTATACTTGACCCATTTATGGGTTCTGGTACAACCTTACGGGCAGCGAAAAACTTAGGACGGACTTGCGTTGGTATTGAATTAAATGAAGAATACTGCCAGTTTGCCATTGAGCGACTTTCTCAGGAGGTTTTCGATTTTGGCTGAATTTAAATGTCGTCCTAATTGCTCTAAATGCTGCGGCCCTGTGCCCATGGAAGCGGCGTTCATCCAGAGGCACTCTGATTGCATCCAACAGCGGCCGAGGGAGTACAAGCCCATCTCGGAAGCGCTTGTGATTCCAATCTGCGCAGACTGCTCTTGTCTGTTCCTCAATCGCCAAAAACATCGTTGCTCCATCTACGAAGACCGGCCCGATTTGTGTCAAAAATTTGGGACAATTCCTGCTATGCCTTGTCCCTGGATTAAGCCGAATGGCAATCCGCGCAGTTCGGCGCAACTTCGACGCAGAAAACGTCTACTGAAACGACAAAGAAAAGGGAGTTGACTTCGATGCCAGGACCCAAACCCAAACCTACAGCGCTCAAAGTAATCGAAGGAAACCCAGGTCAACGGCGACTTCCTGAGAATGAACCCATGCCGGACACGGGTCTTCCGGAACCTCCCTCGATCCTTTGTGACCTGGCGAAACAAGAATGGGAAGAGAGGGGTCCAGGACTGGCCAGAATGGGCATATTGACCCAAGTGGACGTAGCGATATATGCTGCTTATTGTCAGTCTTACGCAGACTATTGCAGGGCGCGAGAGGGGATTCGACTTCTCATCGAGGGATTGCCGAAGGGGGAAACTTCCAGAGCGTTCCTCACCAGGGGGACGCTCGGGACTGACATTAAAAACCCACTCTTTAGGATTGCCCGTGAATCGGCACAAGACATGATACGCTTTGCCGGTGAACTGGGGTTGACGCCAGCAGCGCGGGCGCGTTTGGAAGTGATACCACTAGAGGACCAAAAAGAGTCGAAATTGAAATCACTTCTGTATGTTGAGAAGAAGAAAGGTAGGGGTGAGACATGAACGCGGAGATGGCTAAACGAAGGGCTGTATTCGCCTGTGTGCAGGCCCTGTCTCAATCTGTGGCAAAACTCCCTCTGCGTCTTTTCCGTCGCCCTGGACGCGACAGAGAGTATCTGGATGAGCATCCGGCGGCCTTACTGATCGACCGGCCGATTGATTTTTTGAAGTTGAGAAGGAGAAGGAATGAGACATGAGAAGAAAAACGGACAAACAAATGGTTAGATTTTTGTCTTTGTCTTTGAATTTTGAACAAAGGCGCGCTGAAAGATATTATGCGTCTTTGAAAAACAGAATGCGGGAATGTTGGGATCTCAAAATCAAAATTCAAGAATTAAAGAAAAAACTCTCCGTGTTGACAGGTCCAAACGGATAAAAAGAATTGAGTGCTGATGGAAAATCCAAAACGTGAAGGGCCAGCTCCACAACAAGCCGGATTCCTATGTTGCGATGGTTGCGTTTTTTTAAGGAGAAGTTGCGTTTATGCATCAAAAAGTAATCGGGTATCCTCATGCTTTTGTTGCCATCCAGGCACGCAAAGGTTAGATCCGGAAAAAGGCGTTTGGATCGGCAACACGACCGACGTAAGCGCTGTCCCTTCCTGGTGCCCGGTGCCTAACGCCAGTGATGATTTTTAACGCGCGACGACATGGCTAAAAAGAGGAAGAGGAACCGGGTCGTTTTCAGGCGAGATCGAGTCAAAAGGATTATCAATTTCATCGAATGTTTGACTTGTCCATCCGGGGTCGGCGAGGGAAAATCGTTTAAATTACTACCGTTCCAACGGAGGTTCATACGGGACGTTTACGGGCCGCACGTGTTGAGTCTTCGGCAGGTCCGTCGAGCGATCCTGTCCCTGGGGCGGAAGAACGGGAAGTCCACGTTCCTGGCCGCTTTGGTGCTGGTCCATCTCTGTGGACCGGAAGCGATTCCGAACGGAGAGATTTACACGGCGGCCAATGAGCGGGACCAGGCCGCATTGATATTCAAGATCGCTGTCCAGATCGTACGCGCATCCCCTATTCTACAGTTGGAAGTCCGCATCATAGAGAGCACGCATAGGATTGTACATTACAAATCCGGATCCTTCTATCGGGCGCTGTCTGCGGAAGCGGGGACCAAATACGGACTGAATCCTACCCTTGTCATTTATGATGAGTTGGCGCAAGCGGAGACCAGGGCGCTCTATGATGCGCTCGATACGTCAATGGGTGCCAGGGCTGAACCTCTTTTCATCATCATCTCGACGCAATCGGCCGACCCGGAGCACCTTCTCTCACAACTCATTGACGACGGGATCAAGAGCCTTGACCCGACTATCGTAGCGCACCTCTACGAGACGCCGGACGATGCCGATATTTACGATCCAAAGTCCTGGAAAGCGAGCAATCCGGCCTTGGGAAAATTCCGTTCCTGGGGAGATCTCCGCGCCCTGGCTGACAAGGCCAAGCGGATGCCCATTCTTGAGGCAGCATTTAGAAACCTTTATCTTAATCAACGCGTAGACGCGCAAGGTGCCTTTATCCCTCGCCCCGAATGGATCGCTTGCCGGGGGACGGAGGGCCTCATACCGGGGGAAAAGATTTTCTTGGGGCTTGATCTGTCGGCTACGACGGACTTGTGCGCGCTGGCGGCCGTCTCGGTCGATGCCGGGGACCGGGTGGACGCTTGGTTCTGGAAGCCACAGGGGTGCCTCGATGAGCACGAACGGCGCGACCGGGTGCCTTACAAGACCTGGGTGGATCAAGGATATATCGAAGCTCCGGAGGGGCGCTCGATAGATTATAGTTTCGTCGCCAAGGCCATCGGCGAGCTGTGTACCGAGTACGAAGTTGTGGGGATGGCGTACGACCGGTGGCGGATCGAGAATCTTTTACGAGAATTTTCCATCATAGATGTGGAAGCTTACGTGGAAGAAAAAGACGCGGTGAGGACGGAGGCCCTGCGCCTGGTCCCTTGGGGGCAGGGCTTCCGGGATATGGCACCGGCCCTTGATGCCTTTGAACATTCCGTCCTCAGCCGGGCGTTCCAGCATCCGGGTAACCCGGTCCTCACCTGGTGCATCTCGAATGCGATTGCCGTTTCAGATGCTGCAGGTGGACGGAAGTTGGACAAAACCAAAAGCCGGTTCCGGATTGACGGGGCCGTAGCGGTCGCGATGGCCATCGGGCTGAAGTCGAGAGACGCTGTGATAGAAGAAGGGCCATCCATTTACGAAGAGCGTGGCGTGGTCTCATTTCAAATTCAATTGCGCAATAAAAACAATTACTTATCTTATGAGGTAGGCCATGAAACAGCTATTCGATGCCCTGGGCGCGTTAGGACTCAAGCTCTGGAAGGGCGTTCAATTTCATTATCGTATACCGGCGATTGTGGTTTCCGATGCTCTGGCCGCCATAGGACTTATCCTTTTGACCTACGGCCTTTACCGTATCAGTCTGACCCTGGCCCTCATCGTCCTGGGCACCCTCTTATTAATCGCCGCTTATAGATTGGAATGCCGTCCATGAAAGGCATTATGGAGCGTCTGGCCAGACCGCAAGCGGCTGCGAGCGACACGCTTGAACGCCTGATACTTGAAACTTATGGCGGAATCACGACCGCAAGCGGAGTGAATGTCACCACAGAGAAAGCCATGCGCTTGGGGGTTGTGTTCGCTTGTGTGCTAGTCTTGTCGCAATCCGTAGCACAACTCCCCCTGCATCTCTTTCGCCGCTCCGGGCGCGACAGAGAGCGTCTGGATGAGCATCCGGCGGCCTTGTTGATCAAGAAATCGAATACATGGATGACATCCTATGAATTCAAGCAGATACTCATGGTCAACCTGGTCCTGCAGGGGAACTCGTACTGGCTTAAAACCCGGGGTACCGACGGCCGAGTGCGCGAACTGATACCCCTGGATCCGGCGCGCATCAAAGGCGTGGAGCAAGATGAAAACTTTGAGCTCTTCTACCACGTTCGGCGGCCGGATGGAAGTATCGATCCTATACCGGCATACGCGATACTCCATATCAAGGGGCTGTCGCTGAACGGGTTACAGGGCTTATCGCCTATCGCGTACGCGCGCGAGATGCTGGGGCTTGCGATCTCTCAAGAAAAGCATGGCGCGAAACTATTCTCCCAAGGAACCCGTTTGGGCGGAGTGCTCTATTATCCGGGGAAGCTGACAGGCCCCGCGGTGAAGCGCCTCAAGAAATCTTTTGAAGATTCTCACGCTACCGTTGAGAACGCCCACAAGACCGCGGTGCTTGAAGAAGGCATGAAGTGGGAAAAGGTCAGCATGACGGCGGAGGATGCTCAATTCTTGGAATCTCGCAATTACCAACGGTCGGAGATTGCCGGTTTCTTCCGAGTGCCGGCGCATTTTATCAATGACTTGACCCACGCGACATTCACCAACGTAGAGCATTTGGACCTGGCTTTCGCGAAGCACTCGCTTACTCCCTGGATTGTGAATATTGAACAGAGCCTGGAACGGGCTTTGCTCACGGACGAAGAACAAATTGATCATTATTTCAAATTCAATCTGGGCGGCCTTCTTCGTGGCGATAGTGCCAGTCGCGCGGCGGCGTATCAATCCGCCATTTTGAACGGTTACATGAGTCCGAATGAGGTCCGTGAATTGGAAGACCGGAACCCTTATCCGGAGGGAGATGATTTTCGGATACCGCTAAATGTTGCCCCTGTCTCTGGAGAGAAAGACAATGCAAAATCGCAATCGTAAATCCCGTGAGGCCACGGCCCGGTATTGGGGGAAATCGTTGGAGAACCCCGAATGGTACAGCATCATCAAAGCTGAGGATGACGATGGCGAATTGGAAATTTTTATCTATGATGTTATCGGCTGGCCGTTCAATGAGGTCGAACCCTTGGTTCAAGAATTGGCTGAGAATTTGAATCGCCCGATCCTCGTGCGGATCAATTCACCGGGGGGCGATGTCTTCGACGGCATGGCGCTGTACAATTCTTTTCGCGACCACCCTGCGAAAGTCACGACGCGGATTGAGGGGCTGGCTGCATCCATGGCTAGCGTCGTAGCCCTGGCCGGCGATGAGGTGACAGCACATCAATCGGCTATGCTGATGATTCACGAACCCTGGGCTTTCGCGCTGGGTGACCAGCATGAACTACGCGCCATGGCGGACGTGCTGGGGAAAATAAGTGTTAATTTGCTGGATGTTTATTACGGCAAAACCGGCTCGGACAAGCGGAAGCTCAAGCAAGAGATGGCAGACGAGACTTGGTTCACCGCGGAAGAAGCGAAGACGCGAAAACTTATTGATGCCATCGTGGAACAGCCGGCTGAGAAAAAGGCTTTCGACCTGTCAATGTTTGTCCATGCGCCTGATGGCTACCAGCCTGAAGGGCGCGATCTGAATGAACGCGAAATCGAACGGGCCCTGCGAGACGCTGGCGCAAGTCGAACCTTCGCGAAAAACGTAATAGCTACCAAATTCAAGACCCTGCGAGACGCTGAGGTCGAGGATATGAACAGGCAAATCCGAACTATAATTGAAGCCATGAAAGGATAGTTTCCCATGGACGAGCTCAAAAAACTCATAGAGGCGCTGGGACGGACTCTTGAAGAGTTTCGCGCGGCCAATGATGAGCGCTTGACCGCTCTTGAAACCGAGGGTCGCGCCGATCCGTTGTTAGTCGAAAAGGTGGAGAATATCAATGCGGATGTCTCCAAGATGCTGGCCATGAAGGCGCAGTTGGAGAAGCTTGAAACCGTGGTGGCCCGGACGGCGGCTCCCGGTGGCGGCGGCGGGAGTTCTCCCACGGAACACGAAAAGGCGGTCGAAGCTCACAGAAAAGGGTTCGATGCCTTTTTCCGTACTGGTGTCGAGGGAGGGCTGCGGGACCTGGCTGTGCAGGCTGCCTTGACGACTCAATCGGACCCGGACGGCGGCTTCACGGTTCCCGCCGATACGGAAGCGATGATTGACAGGGTGGCGGAAACCACATCTGCTATGCGGGGGCTGTCGTCTCTCATTACGATCTCTACGGGCGAGCATAAGCGGCTCGTCAACCAGGGCGGTTCGACTTCGGGCTGGGTCGGCGAATCCGAAACTCGAACGGAAACCGACACGCCGACTTTGGCGCAGATCATTATAAATGTGAAAGAGATCTATTCAGAGCCGGCGACCACCCAGACCGCACTCGATGATAGCGCGATTGACCTCGAAAAATGGTTGGCGGATGAGGTGGGAATCGAATTTGGTGAGGAGGAGAGCCAGGGGTTCATTGCCGGCGAGGGCGTGGCGGAACCGCAGGGCATCATAGCGTATACCACGGTTGCGAACGCGTCTTACGCCTGGGGGAAGGTCGGCTATATCGCCAGTGGCGAAACGTCTGTGTTCACCGATGTCGACAAGCTCATCGACCTTCAACATTCGCTCAAAGCCAAGTACCGGGAAGGGTCCACCTGGCTGATGTCCGATGCTACCCAAGCCCATATCCGGAAGTTCAAACTCGGCGATGGGAGTATGATCTGGAGTCCCGGCCTGGTGGCAGGGGCTCCGAATATCCTGCTCGGGAAACCGGTCGAGATCGACGATAATATGCCGGATATTTCTGCCGGGGTCTTCCCGATTGCGTACGCTAACTTCAAGCGGGCCTACCTGATTGTCGACCGGCAAGGTATCCGCGTCATCCGCGACAATCTCACCACTAAGGGGAGTGTGAAGTTCTATACGACGAAGCGAGTCGGCGGCGGGATCATCATGTACGAAGCTATCAAGCTGATGAAGATCGCAAGTTCATAAGATTTCACATGAACCGCAAATCGTGTTCCATCAATGGGTGTGATGATAGCGCCAGGAAACGCGGCTGGTGCCTATTCCATTATGATAGATGGCTGCGAAAAGGCGATCCTTTAGCAGGCGGCCCTCGGGGCAATCCACCTAATTCGATGAAGGGATGTAAGGTCGAAGGGTGTAAAAAGAAAGCTATCGCCTTGCATTTCTGTAATGCCCATTATTCCAAATTCCATAAATATGGTAATCCATTAGGCGGTGATATTCAAGATGGTAGGTCAAAACAATGGCATATAAATAATCTTGGATATGTGATGCGTTTCGATCCTAAAAGTCCACATGCTGGTAAAAATAGGATAGTATATCAGCATCGACTAATAATGGCCGAAATGTTGGGCCGCCTATTGCGAGGCAATGAATTGGTTCACCATATAAATGGAGATAAGGCTGATAATCGACCTGAGAATTTGGAACTTTGGGTAAACAATCATCCGCCCGGACAAAAACCTGAAGACCTTTTATATTGGGCTTATGAGATTATTGAGCTCTATGAAAAGGAAGTCAGGATGAAGAATTTCCGCATTTTAAAGGAAGGTTAACCATGAAGGATCTGTACAACAATATTAACGTCGAATCCGTGCTCGACGAGATCGCCGTGACGGCGACGGCTACCCACACCGACATCGACCTGGAGGGGGCGAACTCCGCTTGCTTGCTGGTCGGTACCGGCCTGGATGCCGGTTCGGGTCTCAGCGGGTCGCACAAGTTCGTCTTCACGCTTTACGATAGCCCGAACGGTGACGATTACACCTTGGTCGAAACCGCTGACATGATCTCCCTCACGGTCGCCAGCGGGGTGGTCATCACCATCGACGCCGTCGGCGAGGACAATACCCTGTACAAGCTGGGGTACATCGGCGGGAAACGGTATCTCCAGTTGGTCTACACCGTGACAGGCACGGTGTCCATGCCGATGTCTGTTAAGCTCATCAAGGGCCACCTGCGGGACGTGCCCGAAATCTCGTAAGGGCGTTAATCGCACCTGGCCGTTTGTCTGTAAAATTTAACGTACAAACCGGCTACTCAGGCGGGGCTTGTCTTAGGTCCCGCCTGAGGCAACCACAGGAAAGTGAGACCGAAAATGAGTGAACTTTATGTTCCAAAAATTCACTTCGACCAAGGCGGCGACCGGCAGGTCATAGCTGCTGGCGGCCGGGTGCTCTTCGAGACGGGTGCCGAAGCTGTTTTCCCCAATCCCTACGGCGCACAGGATTACTTCGTCGACGGAAACGTCAGTGCTACCGGGGACGGCCTGTCGTGGGCAACGGCTATGCTCACCTTGGCCGAAGCCATCGCCGCAAGCAACATCAGCATTGCCCTGTCGGCGAACCGCTGGTGGGCGCGACGCAACCGGATTTACGTCTGCGGCGACACGGAAATCAATGAGGACCTGACCGTCCTGCCGGAGAAGTGCGATATCATCGGGATGGGCTACGATGTCCTTCCTTTTCCCCGCGTAATCGGCAATCACAACATCGCCAGCACGCGCCCGACAGCCCAAAAAGCCAACGGCTGCCGGTGGATTAACATGGGTTTCATCGATGAATCTGGCACGGCCGACGTTTTCGCCATCCCGGCGCTCTGTCATGGCATCTCCTTTCTGGGGTGTCACTTCTTCGCCAAGTCGGGCGGATCGTCGGGGAAGGCCCTGGAGATAACGAATTGCGCCCATGTCCGGATCGAGGATTGTCACATCGGGTTGGACTCCGGGAGCATGACGAGCATCTTCGCCCTGGCCATCAGCATCGAGGGGGCGTCCAGTATCCATGACTGCCGCATTCTGCGGAACCACATCACCGCTACCCTCGGTATCGATATCGCCAATTCGGGCGGAGCGGGTTTCGACAGCCTGATCGCCGAGAATATCATTCGGGCGACAGGCTACGCTATTGACGATCAGACGGACGACTTCCAGGTCGTCAACAATCGCTGGATGACGGACATCAACACCACCACCGCAGCCGATGGCTACAACTTCAATATCCAGTTGGCGGCGGGAAACATCCAGATGGGCGCTACCGGCCTTGGTGATTCTGTGCCGTTTATGAAGATCGCTGAGTAAGCGGAAGGGTGTAACTCATGCAAGTCAAATTCCCAGAATATGCCAGCTTGGTGAAAGCTGGCCAAGTCTTCGCTGTCTCGAATCAAGCTGTCAAAAGCACCACGGCTGGGCTGGGGACCGGCTGGACAGGACTAGCCATCCTGAACCCGACAGCCTCAGAAGTGAACCTGGAGATGCTGGGGTTCCACGCGGCTCAGGTGGCCGTGGGCGTAGCCGGTGCGGTCGGTCTGATGATTGCCGATACAACCGGTCTGGCGACAGAACTCGCGATCAAGAACCAGTTGGTCGGAAGTTCCAAGAATACAGCGGCTATAGCGGATACGGCAGCCACTATCGGGACTCCGGTCTTGTATCGCATTTTTGGTCACCTCGGCTCTGTGGCAACAACGGCTTACGGGCTGTTGCCTGGCCTCAACGTGGACCTGAAAGGATCACTGATTATCAAGCCCGGGTACTCGGTCTTGACGTACACCACGTTGGCCACTACCAGCGCGATTATTTTTTCGTTCCTCTGGAACGAAGAGCCCATCTAACCCTAACCGGTCAGGGGGGGACTGTTTCGGACCTTTTAACGCGGCGGATGGATGTGGGGCCTTCGCAAAAGTGTTCCGGACTTTCCTCCCCTTTTAAAAAATATGATAACGCGTCTGTCCGTAGCGCCAACCACTGAGCCGGTTACCTTGACGGAAGCCAAACTGCATTTGCGGCTAGCCACTACCGCCATTTTGGCGGCGGCTTACACGACCGAAGACGATCTCTTGAATGCGCTGATCAAAACGGCGCGGGGGCACGCCGAGACGTACACGAATCGGGCGCTGATAACGCAGACTTGGCTTGGGTATCTTGATACGTTCCCTTCGGTCCTGCAGATGCCCTATCCGCCCTTCCGGTCCGTTTCTTCGATAGTGGTAGAGGACACGGCCTTTACGAGCTTTTCGCAATCCATTGATGGTATCTTGACGCCTACGTTGTCCTGGCCCTTACTCTCCGCCTCTCCGGGTCCGGATCCTATCGTTATTACGTTCCTTGTCGGGTATGGATCTGCCAGCGACGTGCCGCAGCAGATCAAGCAAGCTATCTTGCTCACGCTTGCTCATTTTTACGCCAACAGAGAGCCTGTGGTGATGGGTGTAAGTGCTGTGGCGTTGCCTTTCGCTGTCGATACGCTACTCAATCCTTTTCGCTGCTTGGAAGTACCATGAAAACGGGACGCATGGATAGGTTGGTGACGTTGAAAATTCGCACGGCGACCGGTCAAGACGATCACGGCGAAGAAACGGCAACGTGGGAAGATATTCCGATATGGGCGGAACGTCGAGAAATCAGAGGGAACGAGCGCTTTGTGGCCCAGCAAGAGGTAGCCACTTGGGACGCCCGATACTTCATTCATTATCGCGAAGATGTAACGACGTTGGATCTGCTGGTCGATCAAGGTCGAACGTACGACATTGTCGCCGTTTTACCCTTGGGACGCCGCGAGGGCCTGGAACTTCTCGTCGCACACCATGAGGTGCCCTGATGGCTAAATCCCTGGTAAGAAATGAGTTTTTTGCTTATAAGCTCGAAGGCTTGGAAGAGCTTGATAATTTATTGAAACAGCTTCCCCAAGCCATGGAAAAAGCTGTACTCAGGGCCGCTTTAAAGAAAGCAGTAAAGCCCATTCAAGTGGAAGCGCGTAACAACATTCCGAGTAGATTGGTTTTTTTAAAAGAGAGTATACAAATAAGCACGACGCTGAATAAAAACCAACGTCGGGGCCGCAGTAAGCATAGAGGAGAAGTTGCCGTTTATGTGGGAAGTACTTCTGCCGTTGCTCATTTGTATGAATGGGGGACGGCTGAACGGTTCCGGAAAGGCAGCCGTGGTGCGACGGGAAAAATAGAAGCATTGCCTTTTATGACACCGGCTTGGGATAGGAAAAAGGATGAGGCGCTTGCCATTCTCGGAACGGAAATCTGGAATCAACTGGTAAAAAAGGCGCGCAGTTTGCGCAAACGAGCGGAAAAGGGAACGTTGAGCAAGCGTGCAGTGAAGGAGTTATTATGAGTCTGGCTGTAGTCCTTCGGGCCACCTTGATAGCGGACGATGCGGTCTTGGCTCTGGTATCAACGCGGGTGTACTGGGTTAAATTACCGCAGCGTCCCACGTATCCGGCTGTCACTTTGGAGCTCATCAGCGGCGATCCCAACAATGCAGTTGACAAACTTTCAGCATTAAAATGGGCGAGGGTGAGGATAAACGTTTGGCATACAAAACATGAGGGGGCTTATGACACGGCGCAAGTGATTGAAACGGCCTTGAATGGCAAGAAATTTACAAAGCTCAGAAGCATCGTCGCCGGAGGTCTGCGAGATTTCTTTGAGCCGGCCGTCGACGCGTACTATCTCACGCAGGATTTTTCCATTTGGTATTATGAATAGGAGCTCAAAATGTCGTTAGCCATTGAATCGCACGGGGCTGTGCTGCAAATGGCCACAGGAACGGGTTCTCCTGCTACGATTACTGGCGTAACGCTGGGGGCCATTACGGAACTTCTGGCCGTAGCGCACGGGTTTGCTGTCGGCGATGTGGTCACCTTTGCGGCGATTGTCGGGACCACGGAGTTGAACGCCCAAACGTCCATGATCATCGCCAAAGAAGACGACGCGATGTTTTTCAAGATCGATTCCAGCACCTATACCGCCTACGAGTCGGGCGGGACGGCTACCCCGGAAACATACACTTCCATTAGCGAAGTGAATGACTGGGCCGGGCCTGGAGGGTCTGCGGCCGTTATCGACGTGACGCATCTCCTGTCCACGGCGAAAGAAAAGCGCATGGGAGTGATGGACGAAGGGCAATATACCTTCGCCCTCAATCGCATCTTCGGCGACACCGGTCAGGACGCACTGGAAACGGCGCGGGCCGCGCGAAACCTGAAGGGCTGGAAGCTGACGTACAGTGACACCACGTATCAGACCTGGAACGGTTACGTCCTGGCCTTCTCTACTTCCGGCGCGGTCGACGGGAAGGTGGCCGGGTCGGTCACCATAGAGATTACCGGTGCGGTAGCCACAACGTGAACGCGATCACTGGAGAGGTGGAAGTCCAGTTGGCCGGAGCGACTTATACGCTCCGGTTCGATTGGAACTGCTTGGCAGCGATTGAGGCGGCCCACGGGGATGGTCCGAACTTTCTCAGTCAGGATACAGTGGCCTCAATCGCTGCCATCGGTTTTCATCGTTGCCACCCTGAGCTGACCGTTGAACGGCTCAAAGAGATTTCCCCCCCCTTTATGCCGTTCGCCCAAACCATTCAGCAAGCGCTACAATATGCCTATTTCGGGGACGCAGAATTACCTGATGATCCTGAAGATGCAAAAAAAAAGAGCGGCCTGAACCGGGTTGGATTTTGGCGGCGTATAAAGCGGCTTTGGGGCAAGGGATAGATGCTGAATCCTTCTGGCGGCTCACTCCGTATCAAGTAGGTTTGGCGATGCAGGGGAAACAAGATCAACTACTTACGCTGGCTTGGTATTCTGCGGCGCTGTCACGACAGAAGACGCTCCCTACACTTGATACGTTATTGGGAAAACCGAAGTCCATGCAGTCCTTGAAAAACGCTTTGCGCGGGATCGGGAGTAAGTAAAAAATGCCAACGGAAGAAATAGGCGCGTTACATGCCGTCTTGTCCGCTGCGTCGGCGCAATTTTCGGATGACATGGGGAAGGCGCGGAGAGCGCTGACCACTAATGCCGCGAAAATGGAACGCGCTATGGATAGAGTGGCGGCCGCGTTCAAAAAAACAGGGGCCAACATGAAGCGGTACGCCGCCTTTGCGGGGGGCGTAGTGGTAGCCAGCTTTATTGCCCTTATGAAAAAATCTTTGGACACGGCCGTAGTCATGGGGAAGTTGTCTCAATCCCTGGGTGTCGACATCGAGAAGCTATCTACGCTGGCGGCCGCCGCGAAGATGTCAGGGCTTGAACTGGATGACTTCGCCGACGCTTTGCAGACGCTTTCCGAAAACGCGACCGAATTCTCCATCGGGGCCGGACCTGCCGTCGAAGCGTTCAAGGCACTTCAGATTCAAGTTAAAAATACCAATGGAACGATAAAAGATTCTGATGTCCTGCTGGTAGAAATTGCTGACAAATTCTCGAAACTCAAAGATGATTCCATCAAGACCACCTTTGCCATTCAGCTATTTTCCGACACCGGGGCCAAGCTTATTCCGTTTTTGAATAAGGGACCGAAAGGCATTGAAGATTTGCGGGACCGCGCCAGAGATTTGGGCCTTGAATTGAACAAGAAAACGGTGGCGGCGGCTACTGAGTTCAATGCCAGGCTTCATGATTTGACAGCGAATGTTTCGGGCGTAGGGATGAGAATCGCCAACGATTTGATTCCGGCATTGAATCAAATGATAGGTTCTATGGCGCAGGCTTGGGCTTCAGGCGATAAATTGGGAACGGTGCTTTGGAAGACATTCCGTGCTCCGGGCGAGCTGAGACGCACGACGGAAGAATTTGAGAAATGGGCGGAAATTCAGCGGAAGATGAGCGGGACCAAAATGGAACAACTGGAGGTCCTGCCGTACAAGCTGGTGGACGTGGAGGGCCGGAAAAATGAGGCCAAAGCCATGATGCTGATCGCCCGGAATGCTGAGGAAAACAGGAAGCTGGCGGCCGTCGCAGCCGGGGAAAGAAAAAAGCAGGAACAGGATACGCTCAAAGCCCTGGATAAAGAGCGCGAAAAAGAAAGCCAGGCGCTGGCGGCCAGGTTGGGGAAGATCAAAGCTCAGGAAGAAGCCGAAACCCAAAAAAAGGCAGAGGCGAAAGCGGCCATTGCCGCCGCAGAAAACGCGGTCAAAGCCAGGCTACAACTGGGCGAAAGCACTATCGGCACCATGCAGAAAGAGCGGGATTTGTTTTCTGCCACCAGCCGTGAACAAAGAGTAGCCTGGGAGATCGAACAAGGCAATCTGTCCGATCTCAGCGTCGCGCATCAACAGAAGATCCTCGGCCTAGCCAGAGAATTGGATGTTTTGGAAGCCGTGCGCGTGGCACAGGACAAGGTCACCGCGGCTGAGAAAGAGGCTCAGGGAGAGGCGATACAGCTCCAAAGAAAGGCGTCGCAACTGATGGCTGACCGCCTTTCCGATGAAGAGAAATACGTACAAGCCGTGCGGAACTTGGACGATCTCTTTGTGTCTACGACGCTCTCTGTGGTGGCGTATGAAGCTGAGTTGGCCCGGTTGGGGGATGTATTTGCTACGGATTTGACGCGGGCTGTGGAAGGCTGGGGGCATCGCTTTTCCGATGTGGTCACGGACGCTATAATGACTGGAAAAGCATCCGTCAGAGATTTTGCTAATTCGGTCATTCGGGAGTTCATCCGGATGCAGGTGCAAAAATCACTCACCGGGCCCTTGTTCGGGAATATCGCCAGTCGGTTAGGCGGTCCGGGGGGCGGCTCTCCTTTCTCCGGATTGCTCGATTGGGTTAGTGGTCAGAGGGCCGGAGGGGGGCCGGTCAAAGCTGGAAGTTTGTATGAAGTCAATGAACGCGGCCCGGAACTTCTCACTATGGGGAATGAACAGTTTCTGTTGATGGCGAATCGGGCTGGCAAAGTTTCTGCCTTGGGGGGGGATGCGAGTGCCCCTGTCGCCGCGGGCGGACAAGACCTGCGTATCATCAATGTCCTCGATCCGGCCGTGGTCGACAACTGGGCTTCCTCGCCGATGGGCGAACGAACGGTGGTCAACATAATTGCCAGAAATGCTACTCAGTTGAGACAGGTGTTAAACTGATATGGCTGCGATCCTTTTCCCCTACCGGCCGTTGGCTCCGGTCTTAGAGCGTTGGCAGTGGACTACCGACCTGATAGAGACAAAGGACGGGAAGGAAACAAAACGTGCTGTGCGGGATATCCCTCGGCAATCCTGGGAATGGCCCGTTCTGGTGACAGATCGGGTTTTCAACTCGTTGCTGCGCGCACAGCATACGCTCACTTTTCTTGTCCCTTCCTGGCAGGAAGGGGAAGTTACTACGTCGGAAATCACCGCGGGGGCGTCTACGGTCGTAGTCGATACCGATGTGGGGGACTGGCGCACAACGATAATTATATGGGCATCAGAGACCGCGAACGAGACCATAGCCATCAGTTCCGTGGGGGACGATATTATCAATCTGTCCACGAACGTTCAAAATACCTATGCGGCTGGTGCCGTGATTGCCCCGGTGCGAACCTGCCGGCTGGGGAACCTGGTGCGACAGCAGGATGACAAGGAAATCTCTCTTCTGCGGCTGGACTGGATAGTCCTCGATCCGACCGTTTTGGATGACTATGACTGGACGGTCCAACTGCTTGATCTGGATGTTTTGGACGACAATTATCTACGGGAGGGAGAGTTTGTGAGCCGCAGTTTGACGGCCCCAGTGACCGAGTTTGACTATGAGACTGGAGAACTGGGCTTCGATGTTCAGTATGATTCAGATCTCTGGAGAATGCCTGCTATGACACACCGGGTATTCTCCCCTGCAGAAATGTGGCAGTGGAAAACTTGGTTTCACAAAATGCAGGGCCGCTATGGAGATTTTTGGTTGCCTACGGCGAAAACAGACATCATCTTGGCGGATACTTTCATTTCATCTGATCGTTGGTTGACGATTGAAAATATAGGGTATGTGGACTATTTAGATGCACAGACCACAAACAAGGGCTTGCTCTTCTATCGACCTGGCGCTTTGGCTCCGCTGGCGCGGTATATCACCGATTCTCAGGCCGTGGATGCCGATACAGAACAGATCCGTTTAAATGAGAATCTCGGCTTTGCCGGTGGCCCGTCTGCCTTCCCTGCTATTTCCTGGCTGCATCCCTGCCGGCTGGGGACCGATGTCGTGGAACTGGCCTATTCTCCTGGCAATCATACGGCTATTTCCGTCCCGGTAAAAGAGCGTGTGCTTTCGTCTTCTGATTTAGAAGAGCCCGAACCAGATCCGGGAGAATATACGATTGCCCTTATGGTTGCCAGCAAAAGCGCTTACAATTATGCTAATGATTATAAAACGGCATTAGAGGAATTAGATTGGAATGTTACGATCTATCTTGATAGCGAAATGCCGGAGGTAGGAGAACAGACTTTCGATGTAATCATAGCTGTGGGGTTCAACCAAACACAAGCGGCTAATGCGGCTATGCTATTGGCCTTCAATGACGCAGGGCTGGGCATTATCGTGGGTTGTGGATCATCGACCTTCAACGAAAGCACAAGCGCTCTTGTTGCGGAGATGGGGCTTTGTCTTAGAGCCAGTCAAAGTGGTAGCTATACGGTCTGCCTTGATTTCCACCAAATAGTAAACCATGACATTTTGAGTGAACGCGAGGTTTTGCCGGAAGCTATTATGACGAAAGGTGTGTGCTACAACGGTAAAGGTTATATTTTCGATGATGCAGAACCCGTAGGAACACCCATAGCTTATGCGCGGATACCTGTTGGTGTCCAAGGCAGACAGGCTATTGGAATGCTCGTTGTAGAAAAAGGACAGGATGGGTTTGCAAATCGCATCATTTTTTCGGGTGCTTTGGAATGCGAAAATGTCGATGAACTGGGGACATTCGGCAAGAGGTTGCTCGACAATCAAGTTCGATGGGTACTCGGCGATTTCTCCACTTATCAATCTCTCCCTTTAACGTATTCTGGCCCTAAAATAGTTTTCCGTGAAGGATTGACCGGGGCGGGTGCCAAGTGGTTCAATATTGCCGGATTGTCCGCTTTCCCGTATGAGTTTGACCCTCCGGGTTCCTATAATTTGGGGAATGGCATGGTACTTGGTGCCGAGGAACTCGCCATCTGGAGTTATTGCTCATGTTCGGGCAATTGGCTTTTCCACTGTCAATGGATATATAGAGAACCGAAAGCAAATAATCGAGTGGGGTTTGCCTTCAACTGTCAAAAAAATCACAAGGATGAATACAATAAGGATATCTTGGATGGATATGTATACACACTAGGTATCTTAGACGGAAACCTAATCCGCTATTATGCCGCCTATAATAGCGAAACCGAAGAATGGTACCAAGCCACTAGTGTGGTTTTTTCCACTTCGGCAGACTGGGATGGGGATGTATTATTAAATACTCAGATGCAATACTTAGAGGGTGACTGGCAAATACGAACATGGCGCGAGGGTTCGCAGTGTGCTCCTGGTGATTTCAGCGGCGGCGGGGTATCGTTGTCTGACCATACCTCGGGTATCGTTGGCCCCGCTTTCAGCGCGGGGGATCCTAAAGCTTATATGGATGTCAGTCTCTTAAAATACCAGGGTATTTCCTGATGGCTGCCATAGAGCTTTTTGAATTCCTGGTCGACGGGACCTATTACCGCTACACTTCCGGCAGCGTGACGGTTGTCAAAGGCGGCGAAGATTTTACGGCTGAGCCCATCAGCCGGAGCGCTTTGAAGAGCACGGACGATATAAACAGCACGACGCTTACTATTCGGACCATGCGCGACAACCCGTTTACCGTTGTGGCACTGACCGCACAGCAGCCGGCCAGTGTCACCGTCTACGGGGAACTGTCGGATTCCACCTGGGCAACCATCTGGAAGGGGCGCATGGTTAGCATGAACATGCAAGGTTCAGAAGCTGAGATCGTGACGGAAGGTCTGTTGTCGATAATTCAACGGCCGGCGCTCAATGCCAGATATCAGATACTCTGTCGACACGTCCTTTATGGTAATTTCTGCGGGGTTACCGCTGCCACTTACAAGTTTGTCGGCACCGTGGATGCTGTGGACGGAACGGCTCTTACTATAACAGGGCTTGATGCGGAAGCAAATGGTTATTATGAAGGGGGCTATTGCAAGTTCGGCACCTATGATTTCCGCACCATAGTTTCCCATATCGGAGATGACATTGTCATATACAATGCGGTTCCTGGTCTGGTGGTGACAACGGCTGTTGATGTGTATCCCGGTTGTGACCATACGGAAACGGATTGTGGGACCAAATACTCGAACCTGGTGAACTATGGGGGGTTCCCCTGGATACCTTCGGGTCGCAATCCATTTGCCAACCCTACGCCGAAGAAGCGACGACGATAAAGGGAATAAAATGAATATCGGTCTTTATTTATTTGTGATGGCGGCGCAATATATCCTGCGGCCCACAACAAAACAGATCGAACTTACTTCTCCCTGGGAAAGCCTGGATTTCCCGGAAGCCGACCTGGGTTCCCCGATACCTGTAGTCTTCGGAACGCGGTGGGTGAGTAACCCCAATGTGGTATGGTACGGTGACATCAAGACGCGTAATGTGAACGTGAAAGAAGGAAGCCTCTGGCCATTCGGGATAGGAGATAAGAAAAAGTTCCTGCATCATAAATATTATCTGGGGATGCACATGGCGATTTGTCATTATCCCGTTGACGCCTTGGTGAGAATAAGAGCCGGCGATCAAATTATTTACAATGACGGCGATGTGACTACCAATACCACCCTCACCATAGACAAACCGGATGTATTCGGCGGCCCCAAGCAAGAAGGGGGTGTTGAGGGAGATGTTGATATTGCCTTCGGCGCACCAGATCAACCGGTAAATACCTATCTACAGTTACAGCTTGAGTCTTCTATTCCAGCCTTTAGAGGTAATGTCTGTGTCATCCTGAACCAAGTATATTTGGCGGCTAAGAGCGCCGATATCCGCCCATGGGCCTACTATATGAAGTGGTTGGATTCGGCCAGTTGTGGACCGAACTCAAAGGACATGAACCCGGCCCATATTATCAACCTGGCCCTGACCGAAAGTTGGGGGTTGAAACAAGATACGGGTGATATTGATTCCGATTCTTTCACCGCAGCGAGCTCCCAATTAGATACCGAAGAACTTGGGCTTTCCGTTGTGTGGCAAACCAGCGCGCCGATAAAAGAATTCTTCCAAAATGTCTTAC
>Ga0114923_10000837_pt1 | contig 22069 bp, 38 predicted proteins | sample SumtaG_FD_89578 | JGI IMG/M metagenome (GOLD analysis project Ga0114923, IMG submission 89578) | Deep subsurface microbial communities from Indian Ocean to uncover new lineages of life (NeLLi) - Sumatra_00157 metaG | ecosystem: Environmental > Aquatic > Marine > Oceanic > Sediment | place: near...
CATCCTTCCCTGGGTATTTTTGTTTGAATCCAGCTAATACTTTCTTGTTAAAGAGACCTTTGGAATCTCCTTTTAATTTTGGAAGTCTATGTCCGTCCTTAAGGCCGGGATCATATTCTTCTACTTCATCAGCTATCTTTATTGTATTATCTAATAGCTTGTTATCATATGCCCCAAATACTTTTCGCATTTGGTCAGCTGTTTTTAGATAATACTGTCCCTCGTTGTCCTTAATGTGTCTGGTAGGATCATTCTTGAGCATGCCTGTGGCATCAGCCATCATGGTATCTCTAAGCTGCCATTGGCTTTCATCGACGTAGTGAGTGTCGTTAGTTACGACAATGTCTACACCGGTTCTTATAGAAGTTGGGAAGGCATTCTGAATTAGCTGGGCTTGTGGATCTAATGTTTCACCCCCTTGTGGTTCCATCCCATGATATTGAACTTCAAGGTATAGGTGTTCTTGGAAAATGTCTTTAAGCTTTACTAAAACTTCTTCTGCCTTCCCTAAGTCAACACTTGCAAATGTGTTACCCTTCTTGTCAGGGCCACTATTCCACAGATTAACCGCGACTGGACCTGCAACACAGGCAGTCAGGCAAGTAAGTCCCTCATTATACTTTTCTAAGAGTTCAAAATCAGCACGAGGCCGGTAATAAAATCCTTCAGTAGCAGCACTGGTCAAGATACGGATAAGGTTGTTATACCCAATCTTGTTACGGGCTAATAATACAAGGTGGTTAGACTTCTTTGCTTCTTCGGTGTGGTTAAGTCTGCTGAGCTGCGTGAAGTACAGCTCGCAACCTAAAATAGGTTTGATGCCCTGTTTCGTACATTCCTTATGGAAATTTAATAGACCATGAGCATAACCATGATCTGTCAGGGCGAGGGCTGTCATGCCCAATTCTTTAGCTTTTGCAACCATAAGCGCAATATTACTTATGCCATCGCCAAAGCTATATGCGCTGTGATTATGGAGGTGAATAAATTCTTTCATATACGCTGATTAATGTCAGTACCAATATCTAATATGATTGGATCGCCTGATGCTGATATCATCCAATTTGAGTATTTGTGGGGACTATACCAAGAAGATATATCGCCAATTTCATACTTTTTAATTAGTTTTGCTACTATTGATTGCTGGCTTTTGGTTCTCTTTCTCCATGAACGTTTAATATATTTAACGATTAGTACTTTACCATCATTTGTACATCTTAAAAGTTGTGGGAAATATTTTTTGTCTTTTTTCTCTATGTTCATGAGCTTTGAAGACTCACATGCATTTTGCATAAGATCATGTTTGTCAATTGCTACTTTGAAGATAGTATCTTTGATTTTAAAGATTTTTCGACTTCCAAGATAGTTCCATGGTTTAATGCGTTGTCCATTCATATCCATGGTGATCCATCCTACACCATATGGGTGGTCGCTTAAATTTCTCCATATAACAAATTTATCTTTTTTGAACTGAAATTTCTTGTAGGGTTCCCATCCTTTCATTTGTTGTGCTCAGAAAAAAGTTTCTTGTGGCTACCAAAAAAATTCACAGATCACCCTAATTGGTAATCTGCGAAAAATTTTGGTGACTAAAAATTCTCTATAGGGTTTTATTCCCCTAAACTCTTTCAAGTGGTGTTTGTAGTGAGTCTAATACAGATGATACTAATTCATTATTGTCGATCTGTTCTGGGAAGTTGGCCATATATGGTGTTCTCCAAACTTGATTATCGTTTTGGTCAAAACACCCATACATTTCTTCACCTGGGAATTTCTTAGTAAGGTTATCCAAGGCTGTATAAATAGCAGTACGGGCTACTTTCTTACCTTCTATTCCAACAAGATCTGTTTTTGCAGTGAAGGTATATGGGGCGCCGCTTGTTAAACCACTATTAAACCCCTTAAGCTTATTCTCAACAACCCTTCTGCCTTGTTCCCTGCAGAAGTGCTCAAAGCTTATGGATGTTTTAGGTGACTTTTTATGAGCAAAACCAAAGGCTATATCCAAGAACCCATTTAAAATCCTATAACCAATGGTTAAACCAAAATGGGCACATTGGATAAAGTCTGTTTTTAGATCTTTATCTTCTGGCATGGTAAAATCCTTTAAATATCGCGTGGGTCAGTTAGTTTTCCGGCACGAATCTTGGGAGTGTTCTTCTCGCTATGAAGAGCTGCAAGAGCTTCATTAATTCGACTGAGTGGTTGACCATTTTTTGTCATTTCATCGTTGATTGTTCGATTACCTCGAAGAAGTGGATGATCCATATTATTCTTAGGATCTAAACGTAGGTGCCATTCACTGATGAGATCCTGGATCTTCCAATTATCCCACTCATGGCTTTCATACATACGTGTTTGTTGGCGTTCTCTTTGTGATTTATTCCAATATTCGCAGATTTCGATTTGTAGTTGTCCTTTGTCCGCTAAACTTTCTGAATGGTTAGTGTCCATGAATTTACCTCCTTATGGTAATACAGGTAATAGGATTCGAACCTACATACCCAAAGTGGGAACCAGGGCCTAGACCTGGCGCGTTTGCCAATTTCGCCATACCTGTTTAATATTTCTTAGTAATCTATTCCAGGTAGAAGTACTGTTGGTACTATCACTGGATCTGGAGAAGCAGCAACTGCATCTGAAATCCCAGCTGCTATAGCGATTAAGAGGGTTTTAGTGCGCGCACTAAATAACCAAGTCCCATCAGCTTCTCTGATGACGCCCCAACCACCTCGTTCAATAATAAAGTTGTCTACAAGAGAGAGAGCGATGATTATATGGGATCGTTTGGCGTATTGGGCTAATGAAGGATTATTCTCTATAAGATCTGATAATAGGCGCCCAACATTTTCAGAAGCCTCTTTGTTTGCAGCACCTCGTAAGCTGTCCGAAATAGTAATAAGGAACCATAAGTCTGTTGATCCAATAATATTTTCTATAATGAGTTCTGTGAGTACAATGGTTGTAGTTGCTCTAACCCAGAACACGGTATTATCGAATTGGTCTTGTGGCATCTTTTCAATAAAGTTGAGTCCGCCAACTGAAGAACAGCTCATAAGAGTTATACAAGTTATTAACATTAGTGATTTCATTTGTCGTTCCTATAGATACGTGTTTTTAGTTGCTGTGTCTGCTACAGACCAAGTCCACTCATCTAACATATAGCAATTATATTGGCTCTCGTCAAGTTCGATAGTATCATCTGTAGAGTATTCAAGCATTCCAAGGACACGATCATAATCTTTTGTTTGATCTTTTGGCTCATGCAGATTAATATATGTGTGTATCCCTTTATTGTCTCTTGCCGCTTGTAGATTAACTTCCATCAGAGTAATGACTTTTAGCTTCCAGCCCTCTTGTGCTCGTAGGAAGATATCACGGTGTTGTTTTCTATTTTCTTTTAGTTTTAAGATTAATGTCTTTTTGCTTATATTTATTTTGAACATATTTTTTCTCAATAGCCCGATCAGGGCTCGAACCTGAAACCTTCAGAATCAAAGTCTGACGTTCTACCAATTGAACTATCAGGCCTAATTATTTACTGCTTTGGCTAAGATCTGGATAATAATCCACATCACTTGTCCTAGAATGTAGAACCACATCCATCCATCTCCAAGGATCTGATAGATGAGAATGCACATAAATATTGCTGTCATGTTATTTTCCTTATAGTAACGTATCTACAAAGTTTTTCAATCGTGTAGAGCCGAAACTATTTTCTTTTATGATATGAGATAGTAGGTCGTCAAAGCCTCTGTCTCGTAGTGCCATAGACTTAGCTAAGTCTAATCTCTGTCCTGACGTACGTGCGTCATCAACTAATGTCCCATGACTGCTTAATATTCTCTTTGATCCTGTAGCTGAGATCATTTCACAGGCATGTTTGTTGATTCTAATCCAGAAGATGTCGCCAACGAAGGTTAAGTGGTTTTGGTTTAATACTTGTTCTTTGGCTCCATAACCCATGTCAACCAACTCTCTGAATGATGGTGATGGGTTACCAAGGCTTGCGTCTATTTTGACGCCGTCTTTTATTGCCTTATGTGCCATCATCTCCCACATAGAAACCAAAGCTCTTCGTCCAGCAATAGACTCAGGAGAGACAAAGACGTCTATATCAGGGTTTGGCCAATCTTTATCATTAACGATATAGACAACACCTTTACAGGCACCACGGTTTGAGAGTTTATCTCCACACTTAAGTGGGTAAACACTATTTAGTGTAATACGGATTGCGTTGTTTATTTGGCCGTGGTGGACTACTCTATATGTCTCAATATTATGGGCAAATGAGGGCTGTACAATTTTACTTGCATATAGTCGTATTGATTTAGACTTGGTCTCGGCTAAGAGGTCGCCTGGGTTAATTAGTTGGTTTTTCTCTACTTTTAGAACAAGTTTCTCAGTACTACGAATCATCTCTCTCTTAGAGACTAAACAGCTTAGTTTCTTTGCTGCTGATTCTGATATGGCGATAGAGTCTTCAAATGTAGTCTGTCTATAGTGACAAACTGCAGTTCTGAGGTGTACGCCGTCAAGTTGGTTATTATTGGGCCGGATTATTGGTTCTTCTGGAGACTCTAACTTAACAGAGTTCTCAAATGTTGTTCTGAGGAGATATCCCCGGCGTGGGTTATAGATGACTGATATAGCGTTATTATAGACAGTAGGGGAAAAGAGGCTTTTCCCGGGCCAGATACGACCGAACTTAACTTTCGCGCCCATACATAAACGATATACTTTATTAATCTTCTCTGAGGTTGGTGGACTGGTTGGGTCGATTTTAGTAATCCATGAAGGTTCAAAGATACGAGCATTATGACTCATGTGCTCATCTTTGATATTAAGTGTAATAGCGGCACATGCACTTTCAACCTTCATATGATTATTGGGGTCTACGTCTAAGATATGATGTGCAGTGTTAAGCCAGTTTTGAAACCTCTGATTAATAGTAGTGTCTGTGGGTGGATCACCCTCAAAATGCATGTCCATAATGGACTCAGAGATTATGTTATTAATGGCCTGAATAACAGTCTCATCCCAACTCAGAGCACTAAGATCTGCAGTTTCTAAGGACCCGATTGCATCTCTCATCCCAATATGAGAGATTACACGAGTTCTGGTGCCACTACTACCTTCTACTTCGATAATCCTATGATATTTCTCATCAGTCGTTGGTAGACCCAGAAGGAACTGGAACATCATCTCTTTCTGCTTTGAGTTCGTCCAAACGACTAAGATCTTGTAGATTAGAAAGTTCGATTCCTCTTCTTCCAGACTGATCTTCACTGTCCCGCCAAGTGGTGCTAATTTGTTTTCGAGGACTTCTTTGTCTATCATGTTCGCCTTCTAATGATTGGTTTAAGATAGTTTCTGTAAGCCGCCTAAACAACTTTGGCTTCTTATCTTTGTTCTCTAAGCTATTTCTTAATGTCACAATAGCATGATATAATTTCTCATCAGAGAAGGGGTTCATAATGTTATACAGAGGATCATTCAGCATATTGCTGAGTGTATTAGACTTCTTAACTTTTCTTGTAGCCATGATGATGTCTATTCGTTGGGCGCCAACTAAGACATCACATAGGTCATTAAGTGCTTTAGGTAGATTAACAAATCTAACCTGTCTAAAACAAATATCTGTTATCTTTTCAATATTCTCAGATGTTAATATCTTAAGTTTTGTAGCTACTTCAACTGAACCTATATATAGTGGGTAAATTGTATATAGTAAGCTGATGATAGGATAGATCTTTTCTTTGTCCAAGCCAAAGCTAACTAATCTGTCAATAGCCTCATCATTTGTAACTAATGTTTCTGTAGATGACCAGTCATTAGCCATGTTGACAATGTCTAATATCTCGAAAAATATTTCCAGATCTTTTTTATCCTCTGTGACTATAGCCTTAACATCAAACAACATTTGTTGTATGCGTTCGCTAAGATAATTGGCTGATTCTCTAAGATGTGGTATATCACCTGCTATGAGTTTAAGTTTTTGTGCGGCCGCACCTACTGGACCCAAATATATCTTCTGGACTAACATGGTCTCATTAACAGATAATAAGTAGTCGATATATTCTTGTCTGGTTAAGCCATTAGCTATTTTTGCCGCCTCTTTACTAATGTCTTTACCAGTAGCTTTCTTAAAATCATTTAGGACTTCATCTTGTTTGATAATATCCTCAGGACCAATTGAGAACCCATTAGAGTAGAATACTCTTGGTGGCTCAATACAGGAGGTATATTTAATCTCTAATGGTCTCCATCCACATGAACTTCTACAAACTTCTTTTATGTGATTAAAATAGAAGCTAAGTACATGTTTGCGCATCTCTTCCTGAAACTTATCTGGAACTTTCATGACCCATACAGTATCCCCATCACAATCAGCACCTAATTGATTAAAGACGAATGGATGTATGTATATAGCATCATTTCCCCCAACATTATCATCTGCTACCAATACCTCAATAGATCCATTCCAGATAGTGGGGTCTCTACCAACAATAACAACATCACCTCCTGAGATAGATAGTTCTGTCCGTATCTTCTCTGGTATGTGAGTGTGGCTTATGTTATTACCCCAATATGGGAGTAAGACAGCCCTACCAGTGTTAGCAAGTCGTTTACCGAGTATATCCCACATAATTCCTGCTTTCCCACCAAGTTTAGTAAGAATAGTCTTCTGAAAGTTAACGACAGACTTTTGTAATGTAGCCTTAGTTTTTTCAGCCTTCTTAACTAAATCAATCACCCTAAGTAAGTTATTGACTCTAATGGCAATGTCGTCAAGTATGACGATGTTTTCGTCCATATGGACAGGACATGGTGGGAGTTTTATTGAATCAACCGGCCCAAATAAACCTTCAACAGTTTCAGGTAAGTTTACAGTGGCGCCATTGTCGATAAAGTTGTCGCCAAGGATTGTGTCTTTTGTAGAGACAATAGACTCAATGTTGAATGTTCGTAAGATATTTGTAGTTGTCTTACCATTCATTGCGGTAAGCACTAAGGGCTTCATTCCATCTCCTCTATGATATTTGTCCTCTGTGCTATTGTAGGTAGGATGATTTCTAAACGTACCTTGTCAGAAGGTGCAATCCCACCTGAGTAATCATGACTATATCTTGTCAGTCTAATGTCTCCAAGTGGGGTATTGAAGGATACTGAAGTTTGAGTTTTCTCTTGGAAGCTCTTTTCTTGTTTTTGATAGGCACGCCCAAAAATAGCAGCGCTCTTCTCCTTACTTAGTAGAAAGTTGTAGAATACTTGAATATGTTCCTTTAAAGCACAGTCGCCCATCTGACACCAAGACTCATCATCTTTTAGGGCTATATCTGCACCTTTGGAGCCTCTTCTAATATTACCCTTAATAATCATAGACACCTCAGTAGTGAAAGAGAAGTTAGAGAAGCCGTTGTAATTTGGAAGTTTAGTCGTCTAAATTAACTGTTCTAATGTCTTCTCCACCTTCTGGTGGGTTAAAGGTCTTACCCTTTGGGAGGTCAATAAGCCCTAAGTGCATTGCAAGTGGGGACTTAGTTTGCATGAATAAGAAGAATGTATCCGCGTCATAAACCTTTCCATCCAATAGTTCTACACCAAAGAACATCCAGAAGTTATTGTTTACAAGTGCGTCAATTGCAACGTCTAATGGCTCATTGCAAATTGTTAGTGTTTGATCTGGTCCGGTTCTAATCTGCTTATTCTTAATCTCTTCAATTAATACTTCAGGTCGTATACCAAATGATAGAATTTGGTCGGCGAAATAAGCATATAAACCAATTGGATAACATATTGATAGTAGACCACTATCCCTAAACCGTTTGTCTACAGCCTGAGTTATTGGGTAGCTATATCTATTAGATATCGGTGTTGCCATATTTTTCTCTTTATTATCAGTAAGTAACTTACCAAGTAACCAGTCTCTTGGGTCTTGCTCACTCATTCTTTTGTTTCCTATTACAATATATAGCAATAGTCATCATGGTAAGAAATCCAAACATGTATGCTGCTGCATGGGTGAAGACTAATATGCTATTCATATTCTTCTGGTGTGACGTTAAGCAGCTTGCGAGCTGTGATACACTCAATGTCATGTGTCATTGACTCTGGAACTGGATATAACTCTCCACACCAGCACCAGTTGTTGTCCTTGTTCTTACAGCGGACAGATTGGATCCACTCTCTAAGAGTTTGGTTTTCGGTCTGTAATTCGTCAACCATCCCTGCTTCACTCGTGGCTGCATGTTTATAATCACTTAACTCTTTTTTGAGGTTGTCATGACGCTGGCGGTCGGCGGTGATGGCACGCTTGATACACTCATACGGCGTGTAAGGGCTGCTGCTGATATCCGTCAGGCACTGTTGTGCGACCAGTGACGCGCTCGGCTCCACCGGCTCAGGTTTGTGCCCCATCACCAAGCAGGCTTTGTTTGGTATGCGTCCGATGTTACGCCCATGGTCGCCCCATATGCAGATGCATCTTGTGTCATGTTCAGTTGCTTCTTGTTCTTGTTTCATGAACATTTCATGGTCATCGTCGTAGGCGTCACTCATTACTTTTCCCAATATTGTGTATTTCTTTACATTTATTAAATCCTGTCATCCAACCTTTGTGATATGCTGTATCATATATTATAGAACCTATAAGATATATGATTGCTATGCCTACAACACATAAGAATATTAACATGATATCCATACCCATTTCTCTGGTGATCTTACTAAGATATATCGTTGTAATCCAAGTGTGAAATGTGGCATTACTGTGCTTCTTACAGCTATGTCTGTAATATTAGGATAAACACTTAAGTATTGTTCGTCACCTTTTGGTGCCCGAAGGACTCTTTTCATGTGCTCTCTTAAGAACTCATATCCAGGTGGAGCAGGGAGTATTTTGTATGTTTCTTCGTCAAGTTGTTCTACTGTCATTATATATACATTCCCTTATTATCTAAATTTGATAGGACTGGATGTTCATATATGGGTTTAACATCTGATTCTTTGACTTCTACTTTACCCATATCATTCATGGGGCTATTTGGTAGCCAACCTATTAGAGTTATGTTTGGACAAGACCATGTTGCGAATACATGAATTAATGGGCGGCTGAGCTTTTTTGTTATCTTATAAATCTTGGCTTCAAATGACCGGCCAAGTTTAGGATTCCAATCTTTGATTGGTATACATGATAAGTTAACATCACACTCCAATTTTCCATTTGTTAGGGTGAAGTCTGTGCGGGGTTTTTCAGCATCCCAGTCTAAGTGTTTCTCTTCAAACTGAGTTTGTAAGTCGAAGTAAGTGGCGAATGCTCTTTTAGCTAATCTTCTTGCTCCATACCAGCCTGAGAGCCATGCTATTTGTTTTTGTGCCGCGATATGCTTATCAAACTGTAGTGCCTCATCAATCCAGTCTGAACAGACTGAGAGGGATATAACTGGGTGTTTATATATAGATATAAATCTATCTACTTCTTTTATTTTGACTGACATATCTACCTTGTCTAACTCTCTTTAGACAGTGCTTAAGTATTATCCTTTCGGTATATAAGCTACTCTTAATCTCTATTTTCCGGGTTATTCTATCATCTAATATAGTTACAAAGTCGTCGATGATTAGTTTTGCTTTTAGAACGTCTCTTAGTGGGCCCATTATTTATCAAGTCGATAGTGCAGTGTAATATTGTCATCATCGAGATCCTTTTTAACACTATCTAATATGGTGTTAAGGAAGCTTCGATAGACCATTTTGTATTCTTGCTCGCTGGACTGAATAATGATGCAACGGTTTTGGATCCTAACCTCGCGGATTGTCCGCCATATCCATGCGATATTTGGTGGCATATTTGGATTAAGTGTACGAATGTAGGTTAATCCACTGATATTATTTAATCTGTTGTTTGCTTTAGTATTAAACTTTCTAACTAAATTCAAATTCTGATCAAATTTTTTCTGTGTTTTTTCTGTGCTTATGTCTGGTTTATATATCCAATTAGCTGCCCAAATTGACTTTTGAGCTGAGTTGAATTCTCTTTTCCCAATGGTTTTCCAATAGTATGCCCATGCTATACTTTTCCATTCGCGGGTTGGGAATTCTCCTGCCATGACACAGAAGGCATAGCTCATTTCGATATAGTCTTTAAGTAATGAGCGGTTTGATTGTTTTGGTGCAGTAAACTTCTTGAAGAATGACTGCATTATTTCAATACATTGATATCTCTCTTCTGTGATGTGGTGGGCTTCTGGTTCTGCGCCTTTAAATGTACCACATGTTCTGATAATACCAATAACCTTAAGACGTTCTACCATTGCCTTTGGTAGTTTGTCGATGCAGTTAAGGTCTTTGTAAGCTTTTTCTACTTTTTCAATACGTTCTTTTGGATTAGCTACTTTAGAGTCAATAGACTCATTCATCTCAGTTAGAGCCCATTCACGAATGAGCCATGAGAATTTGTCTATATCGTCTAAGAAGACCCATAGTTTGAATGTGTCCTTCTTGCCAGGTATGGGTCGGGCGCCTCTACCTACCATTTGTACCCATAAGAGTTTAGATAGTGTTGGACGGGCCATTACTATACTCTCTATGTCTGGTAAGTCATAGCCCTCAGTAAAGACTTCACAGTTGCATAAGAATTGAATCTTATTCTCTTCAAAGTTCTTGAGATTAGTGTTTCGTTGTTCCTTTGGCATCTTACTATGAATGACTTCAGCAAGTGCTCCATGACCACGTAGTCCTGCACAGATTGCAATAGCATGTTCGATGTCAACACAGAAGATGAGTGTTTTGCCGGGTGCTTCTTTACTGTTTATCAATCCATCAACAATAAGTCCATTTCGTGTTGTGTTGTTTACTTCACTTAATACATCGCGGCTAATATCACCATTACCTGTGGTATATTGAAGTGTCTGGTTGGTTTTAACGATGAGCATCTCAGGCTTAGCCAGATAACCATCTTCTACTAATTTCCCAAATTTGATTTGATAAACAATGTCTCCAAGTCGTAGGTCTTTTTCGTCTAATCGTTCAGATGTTGCAGTAAGTCCGAGCTTTTTCTTGAACTTAATTCTTTCTTCAAGGTCAATATATGATTGTGCGGCAGATCTATGGCACTCATCATATATTAACCAGTGAAAATCGACATCAAGCTCTTTTGTAGACAGAACCATAGCCAGGACAATATCACCAGAACTATCTTTTTCATGTGCTGTCCAGTTTGTTACTTTAACTTTCTTACTTACTTTACGAATGGCGGATAATGCTTGATCAAGTAGGTATTCACGGTGTACAACCCATATGATCTTTTGTTTCTTTTCAATTGCTTCTTTAAGAAAATACCATGTAGTAAATGTCTTACCTGAACCGGTAGGAAGAACAAGACATCCTGTCTTCTTCCTCTTAAAGTGTTTGGATAAAGCGTCAACTGCTTCTTGTTGGTATGGTCTTAGTTTCATTGAATAGGTTGGGCTATAGCATATGACAGTCCAATTAGTATAAATATAACTATAAGAATAAGTGGGACCCAAGGAGCAATAAAGAATGTTGCTGCAAATGCTAATATGCTAAGTAATGCAAGTAGTGCTTTTAGATGTATGTTCATCAAATATACCTGTTTGGATGGGTTGGTGGCTGAATGAGCTCTTATAAATGGAGCCATCATCTTCAAGTACAAGGTACTTACTTAATATCTCAGGCTCATAGATAGACATCTTAAATCGATCTGGAGTCTTAAGTAAGTAAGGATAGAAGTTGGCGCCAAAAGCTATACTCTTACTTGCTCCAACAGCTTTTAGGGTTTCACATAGGTAGTCCCACTCAATAACCTTCTCTTTACCTCTGCCCATAGCCATATGAGGTAGGAAGACAAAGTAGCTGACTAAGTCATGGTATCCCTCATAGATAGATCGGAACCGATTGACAGACTCTTTGTCAGAGATGATTATATGCAGGTTTGTTACCATATCATCATAGTAAAAACCCGTGACTGCCTTCTTCCAATGTTTGTCAAGTTGTGGGTGTGTGCTGATAGCAACGCCACCACAGTAGTCGGACGCCCATTGATATACTTCTTCCCCAAACATACCATTAGTAGTGAAGTTGGGACAGATACCAAGATCGTGAAAAGCCTTAAGTATGTTCTCAAAGTCTGGGTGTGATGTAGGTTCTCCGCCACCAATAGCAACCTGGAATGGTCGTTGATTGGCGGTCATAGGGCCGAAGAATTGGTTTATCTTCTCAACACAGTTCTCATAGTGTAAGCCGCGCTTAGTACTATCTTGATAGCACCATGGACATCCACCTTTACAGTAGTCAGTAATCTTAACATCATAGAACTCAGGGTATTCAAGTTCTAAGATAGGTTTACTGTCATCATGTTGGAAGCGTAAAGTTTTACCATTACACCAAACGGCCCTATAGTTATACTTAGGAAACGATCTTGTTTTAACCATCATAACTTCCGTCACTGGTAAAGATTTGTTCTAACATCTTACCAATACCAGTGTCTTCGTTATTATCCTTGCGTGTAATTAGTAGTCCTGATTCTACTTGTCCATATTCGCTATGATCTTCTGCCATTTTCATGAAGTCGACGTCTGGGTTATCAATAACAACCTGTTGCAGAGCCTTAGTCTGTTCTCCATAAGGAAGTTTAGAAGCTTCTAATAGAGTTGGGTAGTTTTCTTTGATTTCCTCTTCAGATAGATTATCACAAATTAATGATAGGTTTGGGATTTCTCTGACCTCGAATAGGTCTTGTGCCATGTTTTGATTGCCTGCTATCTTTAAGACTTCGTCTATAATGTCATAAACGATACCCAAGTTAGCGACACATGTATAGATTACAGTAGACGAGTTTGTAATGATATCTACTGACGAGTGTGGTTTAATTAATAAGTTCATCCTAAGTGATATCTCCGCGCATTAAATGTATTTTCTATTCTTTCCATTATTTCACAGGTGTAGTTGCCATCACCATCCTCGCCTTCAATAAGGATATCACCTGAATTGATTTCGTTTAAGCCTGGGTGATAACTTCCCCAAGAGTCAATGATACTTTCTAAGTCAGTATCATCTGTTACTAAAGTGACAGAGGCAGGCCAACCAATTTCTTTTAGGACCGCTTCAATAACCTCAACAGACTTATCTGTATCACATACATATAGCTCTGTTGACGAATTTGTGATCACATCTATGAAAGAATGTGGTCTGATTTTAAATAGTGTTTTCATTATAAGTTTTGTATTACTTTTATCTCAGTAACTTCGAATTTATCCATAAGTTCAAGGAAGCTATCGTGTTCATCTTTTAAATTATCCCCTTTAGGTAATTCAAGATCATCTTTTGGGAAATGAGTCACAAGATCACGAGCAGATGGCTCATAAGTGAAGAATTTCTCGTCAGATGTAGCTTTACTATATGCTTTCCACATAATTTTCTCCAAACGGCCACCCTTGGATTCGAACCAAGAACACCGGAGTCCTTGGGAGAACTCTGGAAGTCTGCCACGTTGCTTCAGGTGGCCAAAAAGGCCAGGTGGGACTTAAACCCACATAACTTTGATCAGGAGCCGTTCTAATCTATTGAACTACTGGCCTGTAGATAGGGAAATTCCGCAGTTGAGCGTACGTAAAGCGGCCTTTACGACGTGAGAACGAGGAATGTAGAGAGGTGTTAACGTCTCCAATGTCGTCTATGATAGTGGTATTGAACATGTCCACCAGTATGATAACGGTTACACTGTCCACAATAGTAGTGATGTGGGTATGTTCTATAGTGTGCGGTTCTATAATCACTATGCCCAACAGTAACACAACCAGTTAAACACATAATGATGATTAAAATAATGCCGCCTATAATTAATTTCTTCATTATATGTCCTTATAGGCTGTAGCAAAACCATTGAGCACTTCAACATCATCATAACCAGTTCGTTTTTCCATTGTAGCAGCAGAAGTGCCACTTATTGAGACCCATAGTCCTTTAGATACACGACCATTAGGAAACTGGAACCATCTTTCTGTTACACCATTTCTCTTAGCTTCATATGATGTCCATACTTCAAATTCTATGCCTGGGTGTGTATCACTAAATGATACCCATTCATCAGTTTTTGTGGCTGTAGTTCCGCCAGAATCTTTTCTTTTTGTCCCGTCAACATCACAGCTTGGGTTTGGGCAATCACCACCGAATAGTCCAATATAAAAATCTGGATCGCCACATTTTGCACATGCGCCCATTATTTTACTCCTTTACCGAATATAGCCTTTAGTCTTTTATATTCGGCTTCGTCTTTGTCTGCAGTTGATTTAGCCTTTAAGGCAGCAAATCTTTTCTTACGAGCCTCAGATGCTTTTTTAGCTGCCTTATCTTTCTTTTCTGTTTCTTTAAACTCGCCCAGTAATTCCTTAATATTAGTCATTATTGGTTCTTCTGATTTGACTACAACATAGTATGTAGATCGTTCTGTTTGTTTCTTTATGCCTCTCTTTAGGTCACGATTTGTACACCATGTTCTAAGTTGTTCGTATTGTTTTTGTGTGCATTCTTCCCAATCTGTAATGCCACGGGTCATTTCATGTTGGGTATCATCTACACAATAATGACCAGGATAGATTGATATGATTTTAACTTGCATAATTAGTTATTTAATTCTGGCTTATGAAACTTTTCTTTAAATGAGTCAAGTGCATTTGCATACTTAACAAATTCTGGGTTAGATGAGTATTGATCGAATACCTGTGATGCTTGGTAAGAATTCACACCAAGTTCATCAACTATATCTGAGTATTGCTTTATAGCATTTCTGGTATTGCTTGCGGTTTTTTCTATCTCTCTTAATTTTACTATTTCTACTTTTCTCTCAGTAAACCTGGCACCCCAAAAGCTAATACAGAAGAAGAATGTAAAATTACAGGTCATAAAGAGAATAGATGACATATCTATATTCAATAGAATGACAGGAGTATAGAATACCACAACACCAAGTAGGATAATAAGACCCCAACGCCAAAGAAATGGCCACATATCAAGTCTCCTTTATAAAGAGCCAGTAGCAGGATTCGGACCTACGTTTGTAAATTACAAAATTACAGTTCTACCAATTAAACTATACTGGCAAGTGGACGCGACGGGAATCGAACCCGCACTTGCATGCTCTGCTGCCCAGGCTGACGCGCCCATAATACTATCCACCCATTGCAGTTGTTCCACACTTAGGACAACCACCTGCATGTCCATAATCCCCACAGTACCGACAGTTAGAATCGTCAGATTGGTATACAGTATGTACTGTCTTTGTCTTACATTCTATAATTAGTCGTATGACTACTTCAGCTTGTTCTGTGCTCCACTGCATCCCTCTATATTTCCATATTGGGGGCTGAGTGTCTGGAATTCGAACAAATTGTTTTCTTACTTCTGCGTCTAAGTCATTCATATCTATATTGAGTAGGGTAATGTAAATCGTTGTGTATTTGGCGCGAAAACAAAACCCATATAAGTTACTAACCAAGTTGAGAATATTTTTGTACTACCAAGGTTAAGCCCCAAATCTTTGGCTGCTCTTTCTTCTTTGTCTACAACTGATATAGTTTTGTCTTGGGTATCTCGAAAGTAATCATTCCAGTTATTAGGTAAATCATAACGTATGCAAAATTCTCGCCAATATGTAATCAGCTCTTTATATGTATAGTAATTCTCATGTTGTAATATACTCAGAAGTCCATCATCATCTGGTCCTTCAATTAGATATGTATATAATATTTGCATAATAAGGTCGGCCCATTTGGATTTGAACCAAAGACCGGCAACTTATAAGAATGCTGCTCTGCCATACTGAGCTATAGGCCGTTTCTTTAGTCTGGCTTATTGAACAGGCTTACTTCTGATAATGTCGGTCTAGCTATAAGTATGATTAAAGAAGTTTCTTTAGTTCTTTTAGTTCTTTACCACCAATCTGTTTCTTCCCTATTATTTTTTGTTCTGAATAATGTCGTCTTGGGAGGATATACCAATGATATATTTCTGGTTCTTCTACCAGTTTTCTTTTGATTGAATCATAGAGGTGTAGTTCATTAGTAGGCGGCGCAAATTCTATTTTATACCACTGTTCATCGATCTTATGGTATTCATTCCCATCCATATATACAGTATTGATGGGTTTTTCTTTTTGTTGCCGTTTTCTTTTAGGAGAGCGCTGAAGATAGCCATCATCGTCTATATATAGTTGTCTCCAGAATCCATATGTTGGAATTGGATCTCCTTGCATGGTAACAAGCCAATCAAGATGATCGAGTAGGTATCGATCAGTATTAGATCTGGAGTCAAGGTGCTCTGTGATCTCTGAGTAAATATCATTCCAGAGTTTTCCTACTTGTTTACCCAAGTAGTTTTCTAATGGGTTCATACCATACCCATCAGACTTACCCTCCCATCCATAGAGCTTCTTAATACCTTCTCTTTGTGGAATAAGGGTAGGATCTTCTTCAAGTTGCCGCTTATAGCGCTTCCTAATCCGTTTCTTTAACGTATTATCATCTCCACGCTTACCAGCGTCAGTGATGAGTTTTGCCATGTCTTTACGCATGAAAGTGTTTGCTATACAGTTGGATGTCTATTATCGTGTAGTAGTCTTAGTAAGATAGTCTCAGCTTCTAAAACTAAGAGAGGATTACTTTTACTATCTCTTAGTAGGTCTGCTGCTTGAGAAATTTTAGCTTGTACGTTGTCTTCTAATGTAACATCAGGTCGTTTAATAAATGAGTCAGACATTTTTGCCTCCTATAGTCGGGGTGGTAGGATTCGAACCTACGAACTCAAGACTTGTTAGTCTTATAGATTTTGTTATAGTCAGAGGAGCTGGACTCGAACCAGCATTCCCCACATCCCAAATGTGGTGGATTAACCATTCTCCTACCCTCTGGAATTTCATGAATGATCTTAATAAAGTAAAGTTGGTTATACAAAAATGTTATAGTTACTCAGATGTTATTCGTGCTCTTGATTGGCATATTAACGCTTCTTATATAAAAAAGCTTAAGCAATTAATCTTAGAAGGAAATATTAATATCTCTCACTTTGATAGAGGTCGTTGTCATCGAAAGTACAAGACAATAGAGAAAGTTTGCCCCATATGTGATAAATCATTTAATACATTAGAACAACACCCAAGAGAAAAGGCAACATGTTCTCATGGATGTGCTAATACATATTTTAGAAGTGGATTAAATAATGGCATGTTTAAAGCTTCTGGTCATGGTAACTATAGACATTATGCTATGTTAAAGTTCCCACATAAGTGTAATCGATGTAGTTGGGCTATTAAAAAAAGAAATATTACACGTTCATCATAAAAATAGGGATAGAAATGATAATAATTTATCTAACTTAGAGATATTATGTCCAAATTGTCATTATTTGGAACATTATGAACAAAAAGATGGACTTTATAGATGGAGAAAATGACCCAAAACACGCGCTTTAGCCAGGCTAAGCTACACCCCGTAATGTTTGGTGAATCTGTTTGCTATATAAATAGCGATCCCCATTAGAACTGCTCCTTCTACTGCTCCTGACCAGAATGCATTATCATTGAGCCAATAGGGGTTAATATTATAGTTTCTTAGTGTCACAGTTACAACTGTATTTAAGAACAAAAAGAAGAAAAACCAGCACCAATTATTACTTAAAACGTGTTTCATTAGTCATAAATCCATTTTTTATCAGATTGTAGATTATAACTGACTTTCATGTTCTTCATTTTTGCAATACAGGTTTCTATACCTGAATGTAACATGTTTTCTTCTAAAGCTGATGAGACCAGTAATGCTGGCTGACCATGAGGCATATCATGTGTTGCAACGACTGCAGGTGCATTAAAACTGCCTGCATTACGAATTCTAATATCCCAGCCTTTTGAGATTAGTTCTTGTAATGTATGTATTGTAGTCATTATTTTTTGTGTGGGTAAAATGCCGGCGGTTTTTCTTCATCATCTAAGCTATCATTATAGTATAGATATACATATTCATTATCGGGCGAATAAATTGCTCTCCAACCATTTTTCATATACCAAGCACTAACGATAGGATCGTCTGGAAAGCTGATAATCCATTCATATGCAATATCATCAGATTTTGCATACATTATAGTAGCTGGAATACCAAACATTATTCCTATAATAATGATGATGGTAGCTATTTCAGTCCATGTTATTTTTTTCATTTACTTATGAATTTTTCTTAACCAAGTCAGTAGTTCTTGGCTTTGTTCCCAAGTAATTACTTCACCACATGAAGTCTTAATAGTTATTGCTCCAAGCTCACTTACCTGAAGAGTAAGAGTAAGAGTGCCTATTGTAAGTGATTTTATCTCTTCTTCTATGGCAACATTGAGTGCATCATACTGAAGTTGCCATTCGTCTGTGGCGTTATTTAATTTCTTTCTTTGTTCTGGGAACTTCGCTGTTTTCTTTACTGGTTTCTTATTTTCTATAGGTTTTCTGGTTGGCATATTAGTCTCTTTATGGGCCCAGAGGGATTTGGACTCAATTTACAGAATTAATTTTGTCTACGTATTCTCTGGCTTGTGTCTCATTTTCCCATGTTGTGGTATGACTAACACAACAGTCTCCATTTCTTAATGGGAATACATACCAAATATCATTTATATGATCATATTGAGTACCCCATGGTCCTAATAATTTTCCTAATGTTTCCTTTAGGATTTCTTCTTTAAGGTCTCGTGTCATTGTCAAAACTCATTTTATTTAGTCAATTATACTATAATAGGGGAGGTGAGACTCGAACTCACGACCTGCGCATTAAAAGTGCGCTACTCTAAAACCAACTGAGTTACTCCCCCGGAGGTAGAATATGGATAAAGAAAAACTAAAGAAATTATATCTTGTTGATTGTCTTTCACAACGTAAGGTTGCGGCTAAGCTTTCTTGTTCTCAAACAACTATTCGATATTATTTAGATAAATATAAAATCATAAGGAATAAACGATGTCCAGAGAAGAAGAAAGGAAGCAAGATTTGTCCAAGGTGTAAAACTAATAAACCTATGACTGAGTTCTATAAACGTAATCGAGAAGGTAATAGGGGATTAGGATCTTGGTGTAAATTTTGTATGAGTAATCAGGTTCTCGTTCGTCAAAGAAAGTATAAGCAGCTTGCTGTTGACTCAAAGGGTGGAAAGTGTACAGAGTGTGGATTCAAGAAGTACGCTGGTGCTCTTGAGTTTCATCACACTGATCCCACTCAGAAGGGTGGTGATATTAATCATTTTACAAAAAATCCATTAACTAATAAAGAGACAATTGCAGAGCTTAAAAAATGCACATTACTATGTGCTAACTGTCATCGTATGGTTCATGCTGGACTTATTGAGCAAAAAGAATTATAGTTGTGGCATAAATGGTGATAACCACAATAAAGTAACCAACACAAGCAACTACACTTGTATAGGATTCTTCAATGGGCTCAATGTATGGTTCTTCGAATAGTTCACATTTTCCATTATTTGTTTGACAATATGGAGGATTTTGACTTTTGCTAATATCATTTTCTATTTGTGCTGTTTTATGTAAACATAACCATAAGGCGTCAATAGATTCATATGGTTCTGGAATATGTACCCATTTACAATTTTTGCAAATTTTTCTATCCATTATACTCTGAACCAGACTGAGCTATGGGCCCTTAATATTTCTAACTATGATGTTTCCGGTTATGTTCTTTTAGCCAATCTACTTGTTCAAGATATACTTTTGTTTGACCTTTTATAGAGCCAAGGTAGTAGAAGAGCATGCAGATTGCAATTAGAAGAACCGATAACATTATAATTGTTACAATCATATTACTTACCTAATTCGTATATCTTAGGAACATAATCTTCGTTGTCTAATCTCTCATGATATACAAGATATAGTCTTGTTTCATCAGGTGATTTGAAAACTTTCCAGCCATGTTTTGTATACCATAGTACTTCTATCGGATCTTGTGGGAGTTCAATAACCCATTTATAAGTAGTATTATCTTCTTGGAAAAACCAGATAACCCCAAAGATTGTAGCAATAAGTAGAATTACTATAATAATCGTAATAATTTCATCCATCATTTTATACCAATTGTAGGCTGCGAACCTTATTGTTATATGCGCGGCAGACATCTAAACACATGGACTTACAAATAGGATCACATTGTACATTAGTTTTAAGTGCCCATTTATGTCTTTCTTCGCGCATATTAGGCCCAACTTCACCAATAGGTTTACCACCTTCTCTCATATATATGATACAAGGGTAGTGTTTGTTCCCAAATACTGCCATATCATCTAAGGTAAGATGACACATAGTAGAGTCATCTTCTTCCATACCTCTAACATGTTCGTTATTGACTATATTGTTAATTCTATAGCGAAGGATAGGATGTGAGTAGAGGATCTCTGATGGTAGGTCTTTAAGTTTTGTGAGCGCTTTGTTGAATTGTGCTGATGGGATGACTCTAATGTCAGCAACGCCAAGGTTATGGGCGAATGTTACAGCATTTACACAGTCGTCTACATTTTCTTCTGTAAATACCATACCTACTGTAAGATACACACGTCTGCTGAGTTCACGGATATTGTTTACTACCTTATCCCATGAGCCCTTAACTCCAGACATAGTATCGCCGACCATTGAACAACAACCATCAAGAGAGATAGATAAGTCGTTAACCCCAGCATCAATTAGCTCAATATATTTTTCGAGTGGAAATGATCCATTAGAGGATATTGCTATTCTTTTAATGCCATGACACATTTCTACAAGACGTTTTAAGCCTGGGTAGAGTAATGGCTCACCACCTGAGAATCTTATATTCTTAAGTCCTTGAGACTGCCATAATTTGACAGTCCTCATGGCTTGTCCAATGTCTACCATCTGCTGGCTATCAGATCTACTCCTACAATATGTGCATTTGAAGTTACATGCATTAGTAAGGATAAGCTCACATCTATATAGGGGAGAGTCTTTTGAAGTTTGTGCGGCTCGTTCATCAGACAATGTATAGAAGCCTATATCTTCTAAGTTCATATCGGTCATTGTTTCCCTCCTTTACGGAAAGAGTCTATTTTTAGTATAATTACAAAGACCAGAAAGAAGCCGAGTTGGATAGCCATAGACATTGTCGTCATGAATCTCTACTTCTCTCAAAAACAAATCTTGTAAGGTTATTCTCGATAGGAATATAAATTGCCGTATGGATGTTAGTCTCATGGATAGGATCATAAGCAAAGCCGGTAATCCATTTCCCCTGATGTCTATTTAGATCATTCCGTCCAACCTTTATAAGACCACGGTTAGAACGTCCTGTGTTAGAGATATAATACCCATCAATATATACCTCGTTAGGTGTTTGTTCTATTGGTTGTTCTAAAGTTATAGGCACGGGTTTAGTTATAATAGGATATACCGTATCTATAAGGAGGAAGATAGTTAGTGCAAAACAACAGAAAATAACGAATTTAATCATTTGTCAAATATCCATGACGGGTGTTCTGTTTGTTGGTAGTGCTCTATGTCATCCATATGTTGTATAACTGTTTGCCAGCCGTGCGTAATGAATCCTGGATTAATAGGGGTCTTAACTTGATGAGTAATATGACCAGTTGGTGATGCGGATCTTATTGCAAGAATATATAACTTAAAATCATTCTTGTCTAATAGTACGCTTGTTGTCCAGTTCTTCTTCAATAACGTTGATAGGTTTTGATAGATATTATGATTACTATGAATCATCTTTCTTTTCTTCTACCTCCACTTTGCAAACAATCATACTGTAGTTGACAAAGCGTAGTTGAAGGTCCTCTTGTCTTATGTCGATATCAATTTCTGCACCGGGATTCCGCCGCACAATAACCTTATCACCTTCCTTGAATAGCTCATCGTCTGGATGAGCTGCAAAGACTTCTGCTATGACGTGCTGTCTACGTCCACTTTCAAGAAGTATGAGTCCAGCTTCTGTTTCCTCTGCTTCTTTCTCTACTACTAAGATCAAATGTTCCTTAACTGGTGTGAA
>Ga0114923_10000839_pt1 | contig 22058 bp, 16 predicted proteins | sample SumtaG_FD_89578 | JGI IMG/M metagenome (GOLD analysis project Ga0114923, IMG submission 89578) | Deep subsurface microbial communities from Indian Ocean to uncover new lineages of life (NeLLi) - Sumatra_00157 metaG | ecosystem: Environmental > Aquatic > Marine > Oceanic > Sediment | place: near...
ATTGGTGATACATTGACTATACAGGTTAACTTCAACGATATAATAAATGGATTACCAATTACTGGAGCCATTGGGGAGACATTCAATGTAAGACTTGGCAATCCTGAACTTGATGAAACAAGTAACGGAAACTACACACTTACTCTCCCAGATACGACCCAACTTGGAACTTATGAAATTGTAATAACACTGTATAAGGCCAATTACAAACTCGAAAGTGTAACGATAACTGTTGTAGTTCGTGAAATTCTAACTGAGTTTGGAACTCTTGATGGAAATAGCTTCATCACAGTGATGTTTGAAGGAGTAGCTGAAATCGTAGTTTACTTCAGTGATGTCGACCATGACACTCCAATCACTGGTGCAGATATTTCCGTAACATCGGATGATATCGATATGGACACTGTTGGCCTCTCAATCACACCTGCTTCTGTAGCGGGACAATATGTGATAGTATTCAATGTTCCCGGTGATACTCAATTCAGCATTGATATCCACGCTTCTTTGGGTGACAACTATGAGTCTCAGGACATTCCTCTGACCATTGTGATTACACTACCCCCTGACGACCCCTTGACTAATTTCATCATGATTGGTGGTTTTGGTGGAGTAATTGCTATGCTAGTTGGTGCTATACTTTATGTAAGGATTTTCAGCGTGCCTAAATTGATTCGAATAATGAACGGCATGATCAAGAAAGTAGGCAAAGGCAAGGTTCCAGATGATCCAGAGATGCCTATGAGAGCTGGTCTGATTCAAGCGATTATCAATGAAGGTCTAATACCTGTGAACATTGAGAAGCCAATCGATGAGATTCCGAATGAATCTATTGAATTTGCGGTTCCTGAAACTGAAGCACTCTTAGAAGAACTAGCAGAAATTACTGGTCTTACTGAGAAGGATGTTGAGATATTCCGTACCGATCTTGCTAGAATGAAGCCAAGTGAGAGACCTGGATTCCTCATGGAAGTTATCAAGCAGGAGAGGGCACGACGAGCTCAGGAGATTGCCGAAAAGGCAGAAGACGGTAAGGCTGAACAGAAAGTAACTGAGCAAGAACTAGAAATCGTAAGAGAGAAGCTAATGCTACTTGGTATTGATAAAGATCAAGTTGATCTTATTGTCGATAATGCCAAGGAACTGACAAAGGCTGAACTTGATGCTCTAGTGGAGAATATGGAAGGCATGGCTGATTAGTTTAGCATGCTATGAACCCTGGGCCCCAATCTTTACGTTGGGTGCCTAGGGGTCAACTCTTTTTGTGACTGATTAAACACAAATTGGATTGAATCAAAATCTGCGGTGTTTTCTATACATCTTGATGCACTCAGCAAATTCAAACTTGTCTTTTTGAAACGATAGTTGTACTTCTTCGTCGTAATCGAACCGAACATTTAATTCGCTTTGCACTAGGGCTTCATTGCGGTTTGGAGGTATTATGTAAATGCACGCTGAAAACGAACGAGAAGGAAATACTCCTTTGAAATTTCAGATTTATGGAGCATCTGCGGCAACTATTCGCCGTGGAGTCGGTTCCATCATGAATGTGGATATTGGAAAGAAAGCGGTTCGCACAAATGAAACCGGAGTTGTTCATATTGAATCAGAATTACTAGCTGGATCTGGTGCTTGTGTTGGTTGTGGTACTTCGGGCGGTGGTGGTGAAGGTGAGGCGATTTGTCTTATTATTATTGCAGTCCTTATGGCCCTGTTTACCATTGTCTGGGCTGCAGTAATGATAGTATTCTCCATTGTAACTCTGGGGGGATTCATCAAACGACGATATCGTACACTTGCTACTGTTGAAACGGAGAATCTAGAATTCTTGGGGAAACTATCTGTATATGCAACAATGAATCGTGCTGTTCTCAATCATCCAATAGGCCACCCTCAATACGATGATTGGGCGAAGGAAACATTCGGATTGTTCAAGAGGCAGAAGTACGTTCGACAGTTAAGCTTCATCCTTGGTATTGCTTGGGGCATTATCGAAGTCGCATTCAAGCTATATCAAATTCTCTTTGATCCTGCCTTCAATTACGACCTTTGGCCCCTACGATATGTAATGATTCTTGTATTCACTCCCTTAATCCTTTACAGTCCTTTCATGGAAAGCAAATTCAGGAGCGCTTTCAGTATGGGCGAAGAACATGTGATGCGGGTAATCGATCAGGAACCTTCCTTTTCCCTCGATTCACCAATGACACTCGCTTCAAAGCCAGTGGTACTCGCTTTCCGCCCTGAATTTCTAAGCAAGAAAAAGGAACCACCTAGTAGTTCATCATCGTGAAGCAAAGGTGAATGGTATAAGAATCAGAATCCCAAGGTCCAATTTTCTTGGATTGCAGGTTGTGATTAATGACCTTCGATTTCAAAATTACCGGAAGGCTTTATAGGAAATCAAAATCACACTTTTTCCAACAAGATTTAGGTTCTAAATCTTGCTAACTTCAACTGAAGGAATTGAATCCAATGACAGTTGCAATAGTAGGTATTGGTCATACTGATTTTCGAAGTACAACCCCTGATGTTTCCTTCAAAGAACAGATGTTTGAGGCTGCAATGAAAGCTTACCAGGATGCTGGTGTAAATCCTAGGAAAGACATTGGCAGTTTCATCACCGCGGCTGAGGACTATTGGGAGGGTTACTCTATTTTTGATGAGTTTATCCCTGACCAACTTGGTGCAGTCCTTCGGTCAGTCTGTACTATTAGTGGGGACGGCATACAAGCTCTTGTCACAGGAGCTATGCAGGTAGAAACAGGGTTGTTTGATATTGTCGCAGTCGAGGCTCATAGTAAAGCCTCCGATATGCTATCATTCACTGGAATCGTGAATCATGCACTTGACCCAGTATATAACCGGAGTATGAATGCAAATCCTTTCTTCATAGCTGGACTTGAAATGAGAAAGTATCTTTCTGAAACAAAGAACACTCGTGAACAATGCGCACAAGTTGTCACAAAGAACAAAATGAATGCCCTAGATAATCCATTAGCAGCTTATCCGGGTGTTATGTCTGTTGATGAGGTTATGAAATCGAAGATGATTTCAGATCCTTTAAGCATGCGTGACGTTAGCCCCCTTGCTGACGGAGCTATTGTCTTTGTTCTTGCGTCAGAGAAGAAAGCTAAAGAACTTTCAAACTATCCTATATGGTTGAAAGGAATGAGCTGGATATCTGAAACTCCATGGTTAGAGTCACGTGATTGGAGTGATGCATTATATGCGAGAAAGACTGCACAAAAAGCATTCAAGATGGCAGGAATTACAAATCCTCAGAAACAGCTTGATCTCGTAGAAGTAGATGATTGGTTTTCCTACAAAGAATTACAACACTTAGAGGCTATGGGTGTCTGTGAGAAAGGTGAAGCTGGAAAGCTTCTCGAACAAGGTAAATTCAACAGAGATGGAGATTTACCTGTCAATGTTTCAGGTGGTCGACTTGGAGCTGGCAATCTCCTCGAGGCATCTTCACTTCAATCAGTTCTGGAGTGTGTCTTACAGCTTCGTGGTCATGCAGGAAAACGACAGGTCAAGGATGCTAGAACAGCAGTTGCCCAATCATGGCGTGGCGTACCTACCGCAACAGGTAGTATGGTTGTTTTAGGAAGCGAGAAATAGGAGGAGATGTTTGATGACAATAAAAAGACGTGTAGCAGTCATTGGAGCAGGAATTACTTCCTTTAGACGCAGATTGAAAGAAACTGGAAAAGAGCTATCCTATCATGCAGCTAAAATGGCACTTGATTCCGCGGAAATGAATCTAAGCGAGATTGAAAGTGTTGTAATGGGAACAGCTCCAGATGCCTTTGATGGTATCCATATGAAATCTGAGAATTTACTGGATGGTGCTGGAGGGACAGGAAGACCATATACACGACCCTTTGTTGGTGGTGGTACCGGTGTATTTTCCCCCATCGCAGGTTGGTGGCATGTAGCATCCGGCCTCTTCGATACGTGTTTGGTTGTCGCTGAGGAGAAAATGAGCCCAGTTCAACCACATCCTCAAACAGCGTTTCGTACAATCTGGGACCCGATTACAACCAGACCACTTAATCCAAACCTTGTGTGGATTTTTGCTCTGGAAATGAATCGTTATATGAAAACTTACAATATTCCAAAGGAACATATCGCTGAGGTTGCAGTAAAGAACAAAGGAAACGCACTTGATCATCCAAGTGCTCAGCTTGCTGCAAAAATCACTGTTGATGATGTATTGAACTCAGAAACAATGGTGTGGCCCGTTCAGAGGTTAGATATTAGTCCACCTAGCGATGGTGCCGCAGCTCTGATTCTATGTTCCGAAGAGGTTGCAAGAAAGTACACTGATGCTCCAGTCTGGATTGATGGAGTAGGATGGTCTCTTGACAGTTCATATTGGACAAACCGAGACCTAGTCTTCCCGCAATATGTTGCAGAAGCAGCGAAGATGGCATATAAAATGGCAAAGATTGATGACCCGCCAAAGCAGGTTTCCTTTGCAGAACCTTATGATCCATTCACATACAAAGAGCTACATCACATGGAAGGATTGCTCTTAGCAAAGAAAGGAGAAGCTCCTAAAATGACCGCAGAGGGTATTACTCAGCGAGATGGAAAATTGCCGATTTGTCCTTCTGGCGGTTTACTTGGAGTTGGTAACCCTATTGCAGCAGCTGGATTGATGAAATGTTGTGAAGCTTTCTGGCAACTCAGGAATGAAGCCGGTAAACGACAGGTCGATGGGGCAGAAACTGGTGTGTGCCAAGCATGGGGAGATCTCATGCAGGTTGGTACTGTTACAGTGTTCAGGAGATGAAAATAATGAGTGACAAAATGAAAGAGGTTCCTGGGGTTTATCTTCGCGACTCTGAACTCAAAGCACCGGATGCGATCGTATTCAAATCGCGTCCAAATGCCAAATATGTATGGACCGCAGGGATTGCTTACAGCGGATATTTAGAGGCGTTCAAGAATGGAAAAATAATTGGACGTAGATGTCGGGAGTGTGAACGTATCATTGTTCCACCACGAATGTTCTGCGAACAGTGCTTCCGATCCACAGATGAATGGGTGTATGTGAAAGATACTGGTACAATCAATACCTTTTCAATCTCTTATCTAGACGCTGATGCAAACAGAATAGAGGAGCCCATTTTAGTTGCAGTAATTGATCTCGATGGAGCCAGCGAAGGCATTGGTATACTTCATATCGTTGGAAACTGCGCTCCTGATGACTTGCACATCGGAATGAAGCTCCGTGCTGTTTGGAAACCTGAGAATGAAAGAATCGGTTGTGTCACAGACATAAAATTCTTCGAACCTTTGAAGGAGGATTAAGTAAATGTCATTTGATAAGATAACAAATCCACTGAAGCTTCGTCATCTCGTTGGGGATATGGAGTGTGACTACATTTACACCGCAGGAATTGCAGGAGAGAAGTTCTTCATAGCCCTTAGGGATGAAGAAAAATTCCTTGCAACCCCTTGTAAGAAATGCGATATCACTTACTTACCTCCACGAATGTACTGTGAACAATGTTTCTCAAGCCTTGAGGAGTATGTAGAAGTACCAACAGGTGGCGTTGTAGATACGTTTACGTTGACATATGAGGATCGAGATGGTGAGCCGTTAGACAAGCCCGTGCTGGTTGGGTTCATCAGGATTGAAAACACAGATGGTGGTATCATTCACCAACTTGGTGAGGTCGATTTTGATTCGGTCAAACTGGGAATGCCTGTAGTTGCAGTTTTCAAAGACAAATCTCAACGTAGCGGTGGTTTAACAGACATAGAGTACTTCAAACCTAAATAGACAACACAATGGAGTAATTTCCAAATTTGGGTTGGTGGTCTGCAGACTACTAACTCTATTCTTATTTAGAGCGCACGATACAAGTAGTTGACATCACTCGTTCCATTCAGTATTGGCTATGTAACCTCCAACCATAATAATCAATAGACCAATCAAAGCCAGTACCACACTTAGCGTTACATTGAGATTTGAACCGGGAGCTAGTATCAAGAAGATTGCTGGAAACGCGTTGGCGATCATACTGAAAAGGCTAAACATGAATGCTGCTGAAGCATCAGATGAGTACGTTTTACCGAATTTTCCCCCTCGAGAGGAAACCGGCATTGACATATCAGTCAGAGCCGCATATGTAGCAATAATAGCACAAATTGCACCGCCTCCAATAAAGATAGCAAAAGTCCCCGTAGTTTCAAAAATGATAGCCAATACAAGGGCTATGAATTGAATAATTGTTGCAATCAGGATAATCTTTGCACCTAGTGTGAACTCATACTCACTCACTTGATAACACTCCAACTTTGTTTCAAGGCAAACTCAGGGTAATCAGACCAATATATGTTTGCAATTTCATTAAAACTAGTACGGAGGAGTTTGTGGAAGTATGACGAAGGTAGACCGTTTCGAACTCTCGAACTACTATCTCTCTTCATTCTTTTTCCATGCGTTAATCCAGAAGTTCCTCCACGAGTTTTCCATATTTCTTAGTTTTTATAGCGACCTCGCTTCTTCCTAACTACAACTAATGCACTCAATGAAACGACCCCTATGATAATCCCCATGATGAGTATCACCGCAGGGTCCACGACGACTTGATACGATTGGCCTGTAACAGCAAATAATCCGAGTTGAGAAACTTGTACCCAGACATGTCCTGCATAGGATTCACCATAGACTTCCACATCTGTGGTATTCACGCCCATTCCAAGTACCCAATCCAAATCTTCAGATAGCTTGATCCAGTTCTCCGCTAATTGTGCTGTAATAAAAGTCTGGCGTGAGCACAGAAAGCCATCAACACGATTCAAATCTTTTCATCCGCACCACTTTTTCTTATTCCATGTTCTAAATATATCGAATAACTTTGCTTTCTTCCTATTAGAAAAATGAATCACAAATCAAAAAAGGAACGTTTCCTTCAGAAGTAGATGGTTAGATGTTGCACAAATAGGATAACACACCCCCAAAAATCATAGTCTATTAGATTTCGACTCAATGATTTTTCCACCTCTTTGTGTACACGGAGGAGAATGAACATTGAAAAAAATCACGCCATTAATGCTTATTGCGATTTTTTGCATTTCTCTCATGATTCCAGTGGTCGCTAGTCCAATGAAATCTGAGAATGCATCAATTATCATCGAATCACCTTCCATTATTCCTGCTGCTGAAGATGAAGGTCTTCAGGTCATTATTCCGATTTATCAAGATGAAACGGTTGAAAATGACACTCCTGATGGTAATCGAGATGGAGACGAATTCTTAGGAGGGCTCTTTGTTGGATTGGAATCCAATGAGGGTATACTCGGACGATCGTTCCTCCAATTCGATTTGATATCATATCCTGCTAATTTGGGATATCAAAGCGCATATCTCTATGTTCACTTGAATGCGGAATATCTTAGTTGGGATGATCAAGACGCACCTATTGGTGTATACTACTGTGCTAATGACTCTTGGACAGATGATACCATCACGTGGAACAACCAACCAACGTTCAGTGGATCCCCCACAGATGTCATCGATTCACCAGCTAGTCCTGATATGTTTGACCCAGGGGGTTGGTATGTATGGGATGTCACCTCAGACGTGAATACTGCTTTTGCTGGAGACCGAATTCTAACTGAAGTACTAAAAATAACCGATGAAGACACTCCAAGTTCCTGTTGGAAATATTTCACCGAATATGAACACAGTGCTGTCAATTCTTCATATATTGCCCTTGAGTATAACGAGCCTGTTGTGGACAATTTAGCAGTTAATGGGTATACAGAACAACCATATACCGATTATATTCAACCACCTGGTATCTTGAGCTGGGATATCTTAGGTGATGGTTCCGACGAGGGTCAAAGTAATTATGATCTCAAAATTTATACAGAGCCTGGAGCTACAGGTAGTCTTGTATACTCTGATACCAACCTTTACTCATACACCATTTTTGGGGGCGCATCATCGCATCCTAGGCCATTTGGAGAATCTAGCGAAATGAGATTCCAGTTTAAATATGGGGATGACCTACTTCAGCAATCTGGCGTTGTGGATACGGTTTCTTTCGACTTAGATTACATATCTACTTCAATGGAGTTCGAAAACCTTTCGATCTTTATGGTTGCCGTTGACAACGCAGATGCACTAACATCTGATTTTCAAGCCAACTATGAGGGTAGGATTCCTACACCTGTGTTCTATCGTGAAAGGTATACTGCCCCGACAGATACTGGTTGGATTATGTTTGATATCGACAACTCTTTCTACATAAGCGAAAGATCCAGTCTGATTGTTGAATTCAGGTGGGCCGCTAAAGACGCACCTAACATTGATTCTGAATATGGTACAGGTTTATCTGGATCTGTAGCTTACAGCTATGGCGCAGGGGCAATTCTAGATACAACTGCTGATTGGACGCTCGATCGAACTCACAGCATACAGTTGAAGTTTATCTCCGATGTTGTTACCGAGGATGGTTCTGGTACTAACGGTTATCCGTTTGGTGCCCCGACTCAAGGAGTGTTTCAGTACAAATACAACAAATCGTTGATTTCAGAGATTGGAACCATCGATAAGCTCTACTTTGGAGTGGAAGATTTTGGAAATAACACAATGTTCGAAGATGTGCGTATTTGGATGGCCGAAACACCTGTGGAAGGAGCGTTAAGTAAAACTTTAGCAGATAACTATGGTGGAACAGCACCTATTCTTGTTATGGCTGAAGATCTGTATGAAGCTCGGAATCTTGGTCATGCGTTGGAGTTTGATATTGCTAATGTGTTTAATTACACTGGAGAATATGATTTGCTGATCGAGTTGCGATTCAGTAATCGAATTGGAGTGTATACATGGTCATTTCGAGAATTTTCGGGTGGAGGATATAGAGCTGGGCATGCGTCTGATCATACTGCAACCATAGGAACTTACAACGATTCATACACTTACGATTTTGAGATGTCGTTTGCACGATCTGCGGAAGTAGATCTACCTGATATCCTGAATGAAGGCGAATATTACTATGCACGCATTCGTCCATGTGATACAACAGGTATCTGGGGTAACTGGACTGAAATAGGGTTCAAGTATGATTCAGTACCTGAGTATGTTGAAAACAAAATCCGTGTTGCCATCTACGATGAGCCTACTTATACAGCTCCAAGTTGGACCTCACATTCTGGAGGAATTAATAATAACGTGACGGGGATGTATGATATCCTACGGTCATATGGTTACGAAGTTTCTATATTGACCACTACAGAAATTGAAAACCACGCTCTTGTAACAGCGAACTATGACGTTTTTGTTATGGTTGACAATTTTCCTCAAGATTCGATTGTGAATTATGTTCGTGAATATTGGTTAGGTGGTGGAGGTATCCTCGCATTGGATGGGTCTGGCCAGTTCCTGAGCTATATTGGAGCTATTCCAGTGGAGGCAGAAGGAACTGATGGATATGGTAGTTGGACATGGGAAACAGAGGATCACAACATTACTACAATTCACCCAGTCACGAGAGGATATTCCCTACACGAAACAATAGACTCTGATGAAGGATACAATTATCTCGCCTGGAATGCAACAACACTCGGTGAATCTGCATCGGCAGAGGATATTACAATATTAGCGAGATCTGTTGGTGATTCTCTTTGGGTAACTGCATTGGCTCTTGAACCACATAACATAACAAAAGGTGGAAAGGTGGTTACGATTGGAACCGATCTTGCACATCTCGATGAGATGCCATTGTATCAGATGTTTGATGATGCTGTGGAATGGTTAGCTCCAAAACCAAAGGCTCGTGTTGCATATGACCTCTCACATCACCCATACTACGGTGTTGACACATGGGACTCTGCTTACGCAAACTACACAGGTAGTGCAAATCAGGAGGACCTACGCAATGAACTTGTGAGTAGAGGTTACACATTCGACAAGTTTTACCCAAGTACTCTAGGGAATTTAACCATGGATCGCTTGTCACAGTATGATTTGTTGATTTTGTCCGCCCCAGTTTTCGATTTTCTACCCGACGAGCTCGACGCTTTGAAAACCTGGGTAGAGGATGGTGGTAGTTTAATTCTTAATGGTGAATGGATTGGTTTTGAGAAACATAGTAATGTCATCAATGCATTGCTATCAGGATTAGAATCTGACATTGAGATTCATATTGGCGACGAATACGGCACTAGTCAAATTGTTGAAATTTATGACCATCCTACAATGGAGGATGTAAGTGAGATAATGCACTCTGGGGGATCATATATCAATGTGACTGGAGATGCAGTAGCACTTACTCATCTAGGTGATGACTTGTGTTCTGCTGTGGAGAATTTGGATTCTGGCCGCATTTACGTTAGTGGTGATATCAATACTTTCGCTAATTTCATCGACTTTTCTAATAACACTCAACATGCAGTGAATCTATTCAATTGGTTAACGTCTAGTGAAGCCACAGTCCTTGCTTACGTTGATACTTCCTATATTGGAGTTGATCCAAATTGGAATATATACCGTGGACCTGTTGCTGAAGCTCTCAACACTCTTGGTCTAGAGTTTTACATGACAACAAATCGAACATACTTCGAAATGAGTCTCAACCAACAAACTTGGGACCTAGTTGTAGTTGATTGTCAAGACTATGGACTCTCTGGAGATACGTATTCGGAACTGGAAGAATACCTGGAAGCTGGAGGACGACTCATCATCAGCTCCTTGCACACCGACTCAACTCATTCATTGTGGGATTATCTAGGAGTAGCAGGTTCAGAAGGAATTTTGACCCCGCCCGAATACTATGTGTGGGATTCAACGCATCCAATATTCGAATCTCCTATTGATTTCAGTGCAAGTAGCTTCACATCTAGTTTCACTCATTTTCCCTTTACGGCGACAGCTGCAAATCTAACATTGCATACTAATGCAACAGGATTAGCAGGCACAACTGTGGGTTCGGGAATAATCAATGCTGGAATCGCAGAAGGCGTTGATGGCAGAGCCATTGTTAACGGAATGCTTCTGACCTTATACGAGGATGATGCAGACCTATCAGGGTATGGTGATGGATTTGAGATTTGGTTGAATGAGATAGTATACCTGCTCAGACCTGTAATCAACTCTCCCGAGGATATTACATTCGAGATTGGAGATACTGGTAATGAGTTTACCTGGACACCCACTTCACCAAATCCATGGCAATTCAGAATTGAGATCGATTCTGTTTTGAATAGTAGTGGCTTATGGTTTGGTAGTGAATCATTCTATTTTGATGTGGATGATTATCCTGCAGGAACTCATACGTTCAGTCTCACTGTTTGGGATCAAGACGGTGGTATAACTACTGATGAAGTAATCATTATCGCTGCTATAGACCTAACAGATCCAATAATTGACAGTCCTTTGGATATCGAATACACTGAAGGTGCGACAGGGAATAATATAACTTGGACAGCTTCGGATGCCAATCAGGATAACTTCATCATCTTGATTAATGGAACTTCACCACCAGGTTATCCTGCTGTATGGAATACAACTTCCATTGTGCTTGATGTAGATGATCTCGCTGTTGGAGTCTATAACTTTACGATTGTAGTCTTTGATGCGCATGGACATAGTGCAACTGATATAGTCTTTGTAACTGTTCTTGCTGATACAACTACAACGACCACTACGACAACAACTGATACCACCGATACAACCGATACCAATACAACTACACCGCCTCCTGGAGATGTTGATATCATTATCATCATCCTCATCATTGCTGGTGCTGGTGGTGCAATCATAATCATAATCATCATTGTGATTATGAAAAAACGAGGTGGGTAGTAGTAGCAGAATAATACTAAAACTACAGCTTGCTCTAAGAGCAAGCTCTCAATCTTTTTTTAGGTTATTTTGCAATTGGATCGTTGCAACCATTTTTTTCACAGTCAACACAAACGCAAGTTTCCTCTACATGAAATAGTTATCAACTAGATCACGGAGTTGTGATTATCCACCTAGACGATGATTTCCGGTGACATCAATTTCAAACAAGATACGAAGTATCGTGCAGTAGTTCGAAAATACTTACCACGACTTCTTTGTTTGTTTCCCGATTCATCAAGAGTTGCGGGTGGAAACTGTTCTACCATTCCAAGTGCAACAAGTTTTTGCAGATGATACACCCAACGATAATCCGTGATATTGATATATGGATAATTCACATCAACCGCTTCTTGAATTTCTGCTACAGTCATCCAGTGTCTTTGAAATGGAGTCTTTGTACTTACTAAACGAGTTATCCCTGTTCCATCCTTGAACATTTTTTCTTTGTTGTCAGTTGTTACTTGAAAGTATAGAGTCCCTGCACCAAGTACTTTGAGTATCTTACTTCTGATAGGATGTTGTAGGGTACTCTTCTGCTCATTAGTTTCTAAACGCAGAACAATCCTTTCAGTTGTTTCTACCGGATATTGATTGCCAATATTCATAGTTTCGTTCATAGTGGTTCAGCACCTTTCTTAGTCCCAGCATTGATTATGCGCTTTTAGACATGTACATAATAAGAACCATCCTTATTTAAATCTACTTCAATTGTACTATATCTTATTATAATTGATTTTAATAAACAGAAATTGATATTTCAATAGGAATAAATATATGTATATGTGTATTAATATCCTCTAAAGATGGAATCTCCATTCTTTCAAGGAATAGGTCATAATGAGCACAAGGAAAGAGGCGTCGAATAATCTTCCTAAAACCACACGTGATGATTTCATGGTGCTAGAAACCAGTGAGCAGAGACAATCCCTCTATGATCCCATTCGACGTGAAATACTTAGAACCTTGAATGCAGGGACTGATGACTTTGAAACTGAAGTTCGTAAATCCGATAAGATACTAGATGATGGCACACAAGTAACTGAACAGGTAACAGTAAAACGACCTGTTAAGAGATACTGGATGACTGCTCAAGAAATCGTCGATTTTGTAAATGAGTCACATCCTGACCTCGGTCTATCCCATCACAATTGCTACTACCATCTTCGCAAGCTTGGAGACCAAGGGCTTGTCGAACAATTCCCCCCAAAGGACGAAAAAGATACAAGCAGTAAAAGGATAAGGGGCATGCATTTTCGAACATCCGCGAAATTCCTTGTACCGACCGCGTTTGAAATATCTCCTGGGCTTGATGAAAAGGATGTTCTACCTCCTGAAGTATATGAACGTGCAGCTGAACTTGCTCAAAGGGTGAAGGATTCAGGTGAAGCTGATGCCTTTGAATATTCAATTAAGAACGGGAGTCGCACACATTGGTTCTCAGTAACCATGAGTCTCTATGATGATGGTGAAAGTATCCTCTCAGTAGTTCGTGACATTTCAGAGACACGAAAAATCCAAGAATCTCTGAAACGAAGTCAGGAGCGATTGGGTCTGGCATTGAAAGGTGCTGAGTTTGCTGCATGGGAGTGGCATGGGTCCGAAAAGAGTATCTTTGGTGAAGGATATTCAGAATTATTTGGATTCTCAAAGAAAGAACTAGAGAAATTCGCTGCTAATTGGCATAGTCTTGTGCATCCTGAGGATTTGAAGATGGTTGAAAATAAATGGCAAGAGCATCTGTCTGGTCAGACACCTTACTTCTCTTGTGAATATCGACAACTAACAAAAAGTGGAGAATACAAGTGGGTGATGGACCGTGGTAGTGTTGTTGAATTTGACTCCGATGGCATAGCAGTTCGAGCCGCAGGGATTATTCGGGACATTACTTTTGAGAAACTTACTTTGCAAGCACTTGGTCAAAGTGAGGAACAATATCAACGTCTAGTCACTGACTCTATACAGGGTATAATGATTTTCCAGAACGAAAGAATTGTGTTTGCTAATCCCGCATATGCAAAAATCGTGGGGCGTACTCTTGGTGAGATATTGGATATGAATGGCGAAGAGTTCCAAGGAATCATTCACCCAGATGACCGCGCTGAACTGGAACGAAGAACTACTCAATACCAGGATTCCGATGATCCGCTTCCAACATTTCGGCTCAGATACATTCGTCCTTCGGGTGAAATACGGTGGGTTGAATCCTATGCCCGGTATGTTGAGTACCGTGATGAAAAAGGTCTACAAGCTTTGGTAGTTGATATCACGGATCAGTATAACGCCGAACAAGCTCTAAAACAGAGTGAAGAGCGTTTCAGGAATCTCTTCGAGAATCTTTCGGATGCTGTTTTCATAACCGATGTTAAGGGAAATATTGTATTCAGTAGTCCGATTGTTGTACATATGTTTCGGTACGAGCCGTCAGAATTGATTGGACAATCCATCAGTACTCTGGTGCACCCTGATGATCAGGATTGGGTTCTAAAAGCGTTCACGGCAAGCACAATGAGATTAGAGGAATCTTCGCAAGGGTTGGAAGCCAGGGCAATGAGAAAGGATGGCACCATATTCAATTTTCATGCTACTGGTACAGCACTTATGAAAGATGGTGAACACATTGGCTTTCAATCCCTCCTCCGTGATATATCCGATCGTATGGAAACGGAAAACGCACTCAGAGCCCAACGGGACCTAGCTCAAATGTATCTCAAGATGGCTGCGAACCTCTTTCTTGTTCTAGACCCAGATGGAAATATCTCTCTACTGAACCGAGTTGGAAGAGATGTGCTGGAATTATCTGATGATGAAGATGTCACTGGAGTGTCTTGGTTTGATTTTGTTCCCAAGGATGAACTAAAGGATGTAAAAGAAACGTTTGTGCGTCTTATGAAAGGTGAACTTGATTCCATAGATCATTACGAACGGTCCATTCTTACTCGGAAAAAGAATCTGAAACTAGTTGCATGGCGAGCCAATGTATTGTATGACGATAAAAAGAAAATCATCGGCCTCATATCTTCCGGTGAAGATATTACCGAACGTAGAACCGCAGAAACGGTTCTCAAGGAAAGCGAAGAAAAGTATAGGATGCTTGTTGAACGATCTATCATAGGTATGGCCATTACCGAATTTCCACCATTTCGTATCCGTTTCGTCAACCAAGCTAGTGAGAGCGTTATGGGCTTCTCTCCTGAGGAATACACATCTTTCTCTCCCGAAGAAATTAGATCGATCATTCATCCGGACGACCGAGCTGAGATATTGGGTGTAATCGGAGAAATCATGAAAGGTGAAATTGGAGCATACTATCCACCATATGAATATCGGTTGGTTCGTAAGGATGGAAATACAATATGGATTCGTGATACACCTCAAAAAGTCATGAATGAAGGGAAACCCGCTATTCTGTCAATTTTGATAAACGTTACTAAAGATAAAGCTCTCGTGCAGGAGAGGGCACAAAAACTTAAGGTTTACTCAGAAATGATGAATGCTGCAGCAAATGGAATCGCTATTATCAAAGAAGGTGTCTTTGAAACTGTGAATACTGCTTTACTTAAACTACTGGGAACCTCGAAAGAGAAAATAGTAGGAAAGACCATTTGGAGTAAGAGTCCACGGAAACAGAGTGATGGTGTAAGTTCAAAATCCAAAATGGAAGAAATAATCTCTAAGATTCGTGTGAAGAAACCTAAGAAAACACAATGGAGTTTTAGGACTTCTGAGGGTGTGAACATTCCTGTTAAATTACATCTTAAGATGATCGAAGAGGGTCCTGTTATACTTCTAACAATCATCGGCAATGGAAATGCATGAAATCGCCCATTCGTGAATGATGTGAAACACATATACGTAAGTGAATAATTCTAAGCGCAGGTGATTCGAATGCCTATAACGATTAAATTGCTCGCACATGCTAGTTTTCTTATCAAAACTGACAAAGAAAATATCTACATTGATCCTTCTACAAAGAATACTGGTTTGAAGAAAGACCATTTTGGACCGGCGGATCTCATTTTGGTAAGTCATCAACATGATGATCACTGTGACCCAAAGCTCGTCAAACATATCCGTAACATGGGTTTTCCGCCTTCCACTATTCTCGCTCCTTCAAATTGCAAGGATAAGCTGAAAAAATCGGGAACGGTGTGGGATTTGGATGCTGGGCAATTCATGCAGATAAATAGTGATAGACTTGTTATCAGCGCTGTGAATGCATATAACGTAACGAGATTCCGAAAACCTGGCGAACCCTTTCATCCTAAAGGGTTTGGGGTGGGTTTTATCCTTAAGATTGATGGTGTACGGATATACTACGCTGGCGATACGGATCTTATCCCTGAGATGGATCATTTGGGTGAGATTGATGTAGCATTGTTACCTAGTGGTGATACATATACTATGGATATGGCTGAAGCAGCAGAGGCTGCGATCATAATCAATCCAACAATCGCAATTCCTATGCATATCAAAGGTGGAGATACAGAGATCTTCCGGAGTGCTGTTGAGAGCAAATCAGATACAAAGGTTGTCGTTCTTGGAGAAGGCGAGGAATACACCATCGAATGATTGAGATTGAATTTATCCTGGCCTCTATGTTCAGTACATATGTGAATCTGTACTTGGTGTAGAACTCTCAGCAAGGGTCGATATTGAATAGATTACGCTGAAATGAAATTATATTAAACCAAAACAATAGTGATTGATTATTGAGGTGTATTTTCTTGAAGCCAACTGTAGCTGTAGTCGACATTGATTCGTTTGCCAATGCAATTGATATCATTGGGAATATTGAGCATTTGAAAAAACCTAGCAAACAAGTAGTTATCAAAGTCGGGGTATATGATCCTAAATCTAGTAATTGTACAACTCCAAAAATCGTTGATGCAATTACATCGTATTTTGAAAGCGCGTCAAAGATACTTATTGCAGAATCAGATAGTAGTGCTGGACTTGGACTGGAACGATTGGAGATATGGAATGATTGCTACAATGATACTGTAGTTCCTTTCAATTTGTCAGATGATGATAAGACCGGAGAAGTTGAAGTAATGGGAGAAATAATACCCTTCTCACATGTACTACTTGAGCCAAACACCTTCATCAGCACTCATATTCCTCGAAGGTACAAAGATGCAGGTAAATCAATGGCCATGAATTTAGGATCCATTATCAAGAATTTGTTGGGATTGATTCTTGATACAAAGAAGGTCCGATTCCATAAGGATTTGCCCAACGCTCTTTTGGATTTATATGAAGCCGCCGGTGGTATTGACCTCGCAGTCATAGATGGGACCAACGTCTATTTGGGTTACAAGAAGAAGTGTATTACGGTTACACCAAATATACTCATAGTAGGCACTGATGCTTTTGCTACTGAGGCTGTTGGGCTGCACTTGGTTGGTTTTGACCCTCTTGAGAATCTTGTACTTCAAGGTGCTAGAGATCGTGGTCTAGGTGAAATTGACCTTGCTAAGATAAACATCATTGGAGATATTGAAACTCCTCGAAAGATGGTTTTGGAAGCCTTCGAGAATTTGTGTCAATAATTTATCTATAGCGCTTTTCCTGTCCATGGTCCTTTGTATTCAATCATGAAAACAATAGCTGCTAGAAACGCAAATATTGCGCCAACCAATCCTGGTGCGAGTAGGAAAATGTCACTCCCGCTTACACCTTCTCCAAACATCACCAATACAACGATTATCATGATTCCTCCACAAATTCCACAACAGGGAGTCATCTGGATACGGTCGCCAGTATCGGTATATGTAGTAGTTACAGTTTCTGTACCCGTTCCATAATTAGGCGTTCGTGTCGTGGTTGTGTTCATTACAGCTGAGAGACCTCCATGATATGCCATGAGCATCCCCATGATCATCACAAAAGCAAATGCTCCCGCCACGAACGCTCCCATCCAATCATCGAAAGCTAATGAGCTAATCACCGCTTGAACAATCAGTGTGATTGCAGATAACAGAAATAGCAACGCACTGTTCTTTGAACCATCACCCATCAAATTACACCTCAGTGAATTCGAAGCGTTCAATCCGCTATATATCTCTTACAGAACGCAGTAATGGTGGGACACTCTTAATAGTTCGATATGCTAGAGTAGATTATGGACCTCATTGTATATAGCGTATTATTCTGGATATTCGCTTTCATCTTCATAATAGTTAGAATGAGGTCACTCCAAAAAAGTACCTGGACAACAGTCCTCAAAGCAATCCCTGCATTATTAGCAGCTGTCTTTGCAATCACTTCTGGTTCGTTTACTTTCTTTTACTCTCTCTTATTCCTAGCCCTTTTACTTTGCATGTTGGGCGATATTGGAATGGAATTAAACATCATCAAAGGACTTGGGCTTTTCCTAATTGCTCAAATCATATTCACTAGCAACTTCTTCATCCAAAGTAATCTACTTGGTTTATCGATATTTCCACTCTCTATCTTTGCATTGGGTTTGATTGGGATTCTAATTTTCTTCTTGTTCTATCATAGATATTTGCAGACCTCTGAAGAAACCATCCATCCGAAGATTCTACGAGTCATTGATATCTATGCTATAATTATCTCTCTTACTCTCAGCACTTCGCTGCTCATCTGGCTTACATCGAATGCTATCTTGGGATTCATTCCCTTTGTTGGTGTTCTTTTCTTTGTCATCTCAGATTCGTTAATTGGCATTCGAGAGTTCCATCACCGTTTCCAATACGATCGAGTAATTACTGTGTTCACATATTATGTGGCAATCTTTCTCTTATCACTAGGAGCAATTATTTTCATTTTTTGAATCAATGTGTGGACCAACAACACAAATGGACAAATGCTGGAACTACTTGGTGGTTCAAAGATATCAATGGTATGCGTGTGGGTCTTGATGAACTTAGAGAGCGAATTAGAGCTGGCCCACCTAGGACTTGATATCTCAATGGAACTAGTTCTACGAATCCATATCCGCTGCTAGTTTAGAGTCACACATCTCAATCACAGATCTGCTTTGCAATTCTGACACTTGGTTAGTCCTTGTTCAGTTTTTGCTCCACAGTATGGACAAATCACCAACACCTTTACGATTTCACGTTCGGTCGTTGTTGAATGTGTAACGGCTGTAGGAGCTCCTGGTGTTGAACGCTTGAAGGTATCTCCATCCATTCTTCCAGAAATTTCACGTTTGCCAATCGCATCATAAAGAATAGTTCTCACAACATCCGATGATAAACCTGAAATTTGACTAATTTCAGATATGCTTATGCTACCATGTGATGCAGCTATGCCAATCACCTTAGACCTATTTGTTTTTTCACTTTGGCAGCAAATGCATGGCCACATTAGGAAGCCTATGAAAATCAAAACAGCTCCTGCTATTGAAATCATTCCAAAACCAAATTCCTCTGTTGCAGCTACTGCAGCAACACCTGCAATAATCGCGAAACTTCCTGCAATAATGAAATATGATAGAAACTTTACTTCTTTAGCTTGTGCAGCTGAACTCCAGACCTGTGCTGAAATTAAAAGTATGACTCCTAGAAAGAGTACTACTAATCCTGTTATTGTCATTACACCGTCATACAAATCTAAGGCATAATCCAATCCCGCCGCAATAGCACCAGCTATTATGGCTATAATAGACGCGGTTCTGAAAAGTGATGATCCTTTGAATAGTTCCATCTACATTAATCTCCCATAGCACGCTTGTGAAATCCTCAAAATAAATGCTTGCTTTCCCATATTGTGAAGATGTATATTCAATAGTTTATGCGATATCAACTGACGTGAAATGAAAAATCAGGCTCTTTTGGGAAACCAGATTCGGAATTCAGCCCCTTGTGTGAAATCACCTTTCGCTCTATCATAGATACTGATGCTTCCACCATATTTCTCGACAATACTTTTTGACTGGTGAATCCCAATTCCTCCAAAGCGTCTATCTGGATCTAAGAGTTCTTCCTTTCTCTTGTCCTTGATGCCTTTTCCATTATCACAAATCGAAACCTCAAATCCATCATTCACTTCTTTAAGGACTATCCAAACTTTTCTTTCTTCATTTGGATTGTGAATGATTGCATTCTCCACTAGGTTGCTTAACACTAGACTAAGGAATTTATCTGCTCTGATATTAGCTGGTTTCGCTTCATAGCCTACATCCACTATGACGTTATCGTATTTTTCTCTCAACTTCGCTATGAATAATTCTAGTTCCTGCGTCAAAGATATAGTTGAATGGGGGGTCTTTAACAGTTCTCGAGTTGCATAGGCTTGAGAAATGATTCCCTGCGAATTTCTAACAGATTGTTCAATCAACTCAATTATACTCAAATTACCCGGACTCATTTCTTGATGTTCAAGGAGACCTGACGCCAAGATAATTCCTTGCAGGTGATTCCTCACATCGTGTCCCATAATATCAAGATACAATTGAGCTGTTTCCGCAGTGTTGATAATTGCCTGTTTAGCTCTTTTCGTTTCAGTGATATCCCTTATTGTAAGAAAGTACGTTGTTTTTCCAGCAATAACAAGTCTATCCCAATTCGAAAGAGCGATGGCGGTAGCACCGTTCTTTCTTTTGAACCGCATTTCGTAATCCCGCAGTTTTCCTTCACGATGGAGTTTTCTCACTGCACGCTCACGATCTGCGGGATCAACATATAGAACAATTGAGTCCATATCCTTGAATTCAGTTGAAGAATATCCCGAGAGCTTTGATGTCCACTGGTTTGCCATAATGATTTTTCCCTCATCGTCTGAAAGTATTATGGCCACAGGTGCAGTATCGAACAACAATCGATATCTTCCTTCACTTTCTCTTAAAGCATCAGTGATTTGCTTTCTCTTTGTGATATCGTGGACTATCGCTTGGAGTGCCTCTTTCCCTTCAAGCTCGATTAGATTCAGACTAACTAACGCATCAAATGGGGTGCCATCATATTTGATATGTTGCCATTCAAACACTTGTGGTTCACCAGCTAAAGCTGCATTGATCTTCTCTAACGAACTATCCTTTGATATGCCACCATCTGGTTGGTATTCTGGTGAGAAGCGGTGCGGTGATTGACCTACTATTTGCTCCCTCGTGCATCCAAACATCTCCAGAGTTTTTGTATTGCACTCTATGAAAATATCGTCGCGCATCAAGAAAATAGCATCGCTTGCTGTTTCGAACAGACTCCTGTACTTCTCTTCATTCTGTCGCAGGGCTTCTTCAGCGAGTTTTCGTTCAGTGATATCTGAAAATACACCTGAGATATAGGTAATATTGTTTTCTTCGTAGATGCCTGTGGATCTGTCATGCAACCAAATCCATTCTCCGTCCTTTCTTTTTATCCGGTATTCGATGTCAAATCCATGTGTTTTTTCAAGCATTTCGGAATAATTCTTCTGTACTCTTGATACGTCTTCAGGATGAATCATACCAAACCAAAGAGCAGAGCCTGCCTGATAGATCTCTTCTTGAGTGTAACCGTATACTTTTTGCACATTAGGACTGATGAATAATGTATTTCCTTCTCGATCTGATGTCCATAATACATCGGGAATATTGTCAACAACAATGCGGTAATTTTCCTTAGTTTCAAGTAGGGCTTCTTCAGCTAGTTTCCCTTGCGTAATATCTACAAGGATTCCTGATGCTATACGTTCACCATCTATAACTCTAATGCCAGTTGCTTTGTCCCATACCCAAATCCACGAACCATCTTTCCTCCGAATTCTGTATTCGATGTCGTACTCTTTGTCATTAAGGAATAGTTCTGTATTTGCTTCTTCTACCATCATCTGGTCATCAGCGTGAACAAATGTGATCCAGCTAGCACTTTCATCATATATTTCTTCAGTCGTGTAACCCTGTAATCGTTCTATATTGGGACTGATGTATCTAACTTTTCCGTCCTCAGTCGTTGACCAGACAACAACAGGGAGATGTTCTAACAGAGCACGGTACTTCCGCTCACTCTCTCCCTCTGTTTTGTCATCGTTTTTAGTCATGGATATCCAACTGCATTGGACAACTAGTGCGCGTAGCTGCCTTATATTTTATTATAATCTCTGAGATACTTATTACCTATAATAAAGAAGCGTGTTTTCTTAAGAAGATTTGAGACCAATCCCATTTATCGAATGGATTCATGATAGTTTTCCTTAAATATAAATGAAGGTTTGGAAAATCATACGCACGCTATGCTTG
>Ga0114923_10000840_pt1 | contig 22048 bp, 17 predicted proteins | sample SumtaG_FD_89578 | JGI IMG/M metagenome (GOLD analysis project Ga0114923, IMG submission 89578) | Deep subsurface microbial communities from Indian Ocean to uncover new lineages of life (NeLLi) - Sumatra_00157 metaG | ecosystem: Environmental > Aquatic > Marine > Oceanic > Sediment | place: near...
CAGAGCTTGTTTCTTGCTTACGCTCGAAAAAAGCGAAGCTTGCACACTCATCTTTTCAAGAGCTTGTGTGAAAGCCCACGCCTGCCTGCCGGCGAGGCAGGGTATTCGCGAAGTTTAAATAAACATGGGTAAAAATAACAATCAGAAGGGAACAAGAAAGAGAAGGGGATCGACTAAGATGTTGAAAGTGGGAAAGGACATTGCCCTTATTCCAGGCAGGCTGCTCACTCCGGTGGGTAAGTTTCTGCAGGAGCGGTTGAAATTGCTTGAGAAAAGGAAGAAGGGGATTGACCAAGAGGATCCATTCAGAGATACGTCAAGACTAATTGATAATGCCTCTCCGGATGCGGATGCAGCGGAGCAATTTGGTCATGCCAGGACTTCTGCCATAAAAGAACAGCTTGATAAGAAGATGATACAAACAAAGAAGGCGTTAACTCGTGTTAAACTCGGTAAATATGGAATTTGTGAGGATTGTAGAAATATGATTGATACGGATCGGCTAATGGCTTATCCGGAATCGACACTGTGTGCAAAGTGTAAAGTAAAGAGAGAGTAATTAAGTTGGATTAGATAAATTTGCTGATTGGTTAGATTAGAAAAGAGCTCCGCTTATCTCAAGACAATCGAGAACCACGGGTCATGCCCGGTGGGTATCTATCTGCGGGGTTTTTGGTGGTAAAATGTAATTATGGAACCAAAAGTGATTTTCGAAGATGATAGTCTCTTAATATTGGATAAACCACCCGGCTGGATTGTTAACGAAGCAGCAACTACCAAAAGGACCCCTGTCGTTCAGTCGTGGGTAAAGGCTAATTATCAGTTTGAGACCGCAGAAAGTAGGCGTTATCGTTCAGGGATTGTTCATAGATTAGATAAGGAAACAAGTGGTTTATTAGTAATTGCAAAGCAAGAGGAAGTTTTTTCCTTTCTTCAGAAACAGTTCAAGCAGAGAGAAGTGAAGAAAGTTTATACGGCACTTGCTCATGGTAATGTTGAACCGGAGGAAGAAACGATAAAGGTACCTGTAGGAAGGTTGATGTGGAATAGAGAAAGATTTGGTGTTATGCCGGGAGGTCGAAAAGCCGAAACAAGATATCTTTTAGTGTCCAGGTTTATGGCTCGGAAGTCAAAAGAAACATTCTCAATGCTGGAACTTTATCCAAAGACAGGAAGGACACATCAAATTCGTATTCACCTAAAATATATTGGACATCCGATCGTAGCCGATGAGTTCTATGCGGGAAGAAAGAGAGCAAGACAAGATAGGACCTGGTGTCCGCGACTCTTTCTACACGCCAGCGGAATTGAATTTAAGCACCCCAAAACCGGCAAAAGAATAAAATTTACGTCCGAGCTTCCAGAAGATTTAAAGAACTCTCTGGACAACTTAGAAAAGTAGTAAATCTTAAGTCCGTATACTGAATACGTTTTCCTTTACAGTAGGGAACTCAAGATTTAAACTTAAATTTAGATTTAATCTTGAAATTGTTATGGAGTTTTCACAAATTGCCGCACTTTTAGCAATCGCCGGAATTTTCGGAATTGCAGCTAGATTTTTTAAGCAACCTCTTCTGATCGGGTATCTGCTAGCCGGTTTATTTCTTGGGATAACAGGTCTTGTTAATGATACTCATGCCATCTCAAGCCTTGGACAAATTGGAGTTACTCTCCTATTATTTCTGCTTGGCTTGGAGATGAATCTTGCAGAACTTCCTTCAATAGGAAAGACTGCCCTTATGACGGGAATAGGTCAAATTGCTTTTACTTCAACGATTGGTTTTTTTATGGCCAGAGTATTGGGTTTTGAGGTATTGCCATCACTTTATATTGCAATTGCATTATCTTTTTCCTCGACAATTATCATGGTAAAACTCCTTTCGGAGAAGAAAGATCTGTCAAGTTTATATGGAAAGATTGCCATAGGATTCCTTCTTGTGCAAGACTTTGTAGCTATTGCAATCTTAATATTTTTGTCAGGGATTGGAAAAGGGGATATTGGAATAGCTCAATACATTGCGATTACCGTAAAAGCAATAACTTTATTTATCGTCGTATGGATATTGTCAAAGCGCCTATTACCGATTATTTTTGATAGGTTTATCGCGACTTCTCCTGAGCTTTTGTTTATTGTTAGTATTGCTTGGGCGCTAGGTTTTGCGAGTCTGGTTGCGGGACCTATCGGATTTACACTGGAAATTGGTGGTTTTTTAGCAGGATTGGCACTCTCAAATTTGCCCGAGCATCTTCAGATAGCATCAAGGGCCAGACCTTTAAGAGACTTTTTCCTTACGCTATTTTTCCTCTACTTGGGTACCCAACTTGTTGTGGGGTCGGGTGTTCTTGCCGTCATGCCATCGGTAGTGCTTCTTTCCGTATTTGTGCTTGTAGGAAATCCATTGATAGTACTTATAATAATGAGCTTTCTTGGTTATAAAAAAAGAACTTCATTTCTAGCAGGACTTACTGTTGCTCAAATTTCAGAATTTTCGCTAATAATAATGATTATGGGGAAAAGTCTTGGCCATCTGACGCAGGAGCATGTGGCGATGATAGTAATGGTGGGTGTCATCACGATGACTATTTCAACTTATCTAATTCTTGGCGCCGATAAAGTATATAAATACGTTAAGAAGTATTTATCGATATTCGAAAAAAGCGGAAAACGAGAAAAAGCATATGTTGTCGAAAGTAAATTAGAGGACCACATTGTTCTTGTCGGGTGCGATAGAACGGGTAAAACTATTGCAGTCTATTTCTTAAAGAAGAATATTCCGTTTTTGGTTGTAGATTTTAATCCAAGTGTATTTACAAAATTAACCGCCGAAAATATTCCTGTGATATTTGGTGATATTACTGATGAAGAGATTATTGAAGCATCAAATCTTGAGAAAGCACGGATGGTTATTTCAACTACCTCAAACATGGAAGATAACCTTACTCTGATTGCACATTTAAAGAGCGTTAGGAATGCTCCGGTAAGTGTTTTTACCGCGTTGATGAGAAATGAAGCAGTAAAGTTATACGAGGCCGGTGCAAATTATGTAATAGTGCCCGATGTTGTGGCTGGAGACCATATTAAACATATTTTGAGAGCGTATGGCACTCGGGGCAAAAGGCTCGCGAAAGCCGGGAAACTGCATTTTAACAGATTGATTTTTAAGTAATTTTGTCGAGTTGCAATATTTAGTGTTGTATTTAAATATGAATAAAATTTATATATTTTGAGTTGCCATTCGGCCTTGAGCTCATGGTCGAAAGATAGTTTTGCATTTTGAGTTTTGAACTTTGAACTTTATATCATGCCTGCCCAAAAGAGAAAGCGTAGAAGGAATAGTGCCAGTAGGTCGAAAAAAAGGCCGTTTTTGTATTTTGCAGTTAGTGTTTTTATTGTTTTTCTTGGCGTGATATTTATTTCGTCAGTAGACTTTTGGAATAACAATTCAAAACTAACTTTGCTGGTGCAAGAGTTGGAAGGAGATTTGCATCTGATTACCTTTGACCCTGTAGTAGATGAAATAACAAATATTATAATTCCCTCAAATACCGAAGTTGAAGTTGCTCAGCATTTTGGCGTGTTTAGGGTGGGTAATGTTTGGAGACTGGGTTTTTCCGAAGGGTTACGTGGTGACCTGCTTGCCAAAACAGTTACAAAAAACTTTAAATTTCCTGTTTATGTTTGGGCGGAAAATGGTGCCTTAGGTTTTGCGAGTACAAATTACGTTGAAGTTGCTAACGCAGTCTTTTCGAGGTACAAAACAAACTTAAAAATAGGGGATAAAATACGGGTTGCTGTGTTTTCAGTTGGCGTACCTAATTCAAGAAGAATAGAGATTAATTTATCCGATACGCCTTATCTTAAGAAGACAAAATTAATTGACGGGCAAGACGGGTATGTCATTGAGAAAAACATCCCCGTCAGTATCTTGTCAGTATTTGCCGATTCTATTATCACAAAGGGAGAGTATAGGGTTGTTATTACCAACAATACGAGCAGCACAAGCATTGCTAATCAAGTGGGAGGAATTGTGGAAGTACTTGGTGCAAAGGTAGCATCTGTTAGAAGGGGAGAGAGTGATGTTGACGGTTGTGTAGTTGAAGGAATTGATAGGGAAACAGTTACAAAAATTGCAAAAATTTTCAATTGCAGACCGGGAGAGCAAGAACAGGATGTAAACTTTGATATAGAGATCATATTGGGTGGAAATTTCGAAGAAACTTTCTAGTAAATTTTTTCCACATCTACTCCTCTTCGTTTTCCATATTGGTAGCGACATCGCCCCTTTTGTGAACAAGTTCTGGAGGCGTGAAGGAGACATAATCAATTTTTTCAGAAGAAAATGATGGTATATCGGCAAGTTTGGCTGTACGCTTAGTTTCTCTTATAAAAATCTTGACCTCCTTCTTATTTGCGGACTTAACATAAGCTTTATATTCATTGCCGTATTTTATAAGCTTTCTTAGTCTTGCAGAAAGGTCGTCAGGAAGTTTGCCGACATATTTTCCGTCTTTTGTACAAACAGATACTTTGTGTGAATGTGTGTTTAGCTTTACTTCGTCGCCTGCATCAAGTTTTGCGATAATTTTAGTAGACCCCGGGTGTAATAGATTTATAATTTTGGTTTTACCGGGTTCTTCCAGAAAGGATTGGGCACTTGAAGGGTGTGACTTGTATGTTTCGCCACGTTTTAGTTCTTTCCATTTTTCAAGGGCTTTATTAGCAATAGTATTAAAAGGGTCAACTTGAAGAACATTCTTTGCTGTCTTGCGAGCTTTAGAGATATTTCCTAATTCTGAATATGCTCTTGCTAGACGATTTAATGCCTCTACATCTTTGGGATTTTCTTCTAGGATAACCTCGTTTATTTTAACCGCTTTATCCCATTTACCGGAGAGTGCGAGGTCTATTGCTTCCTGGGCAAGATCTTTCTCCATATGTATTACTTTTTTGAGTATAAATTAGAAAAGGCTATTGTCAAGGGCATAAAATTGATTAAACCAGTTGAATTGGTTATTAGTTCTTAGCTCTCAGTTTGCCGATCATAAATCGTGAATCTTTCTTGTACTTAAACTTGGACTGATATCCTTGTATAATTAACTCGGTTTATTCCAACGGCTGCAAGGCGAAAACCACCAGTCTCGCACCGCCGGCTCGCCTCGCTACGGCTCCGGCGAAGCGGGCATAGCCTTGTGCTACCGCTAAAGCTTTAGCGACACGCGGTTGGCGACGCACGGCCGTGCCGGGGAAGGATTCATATGAGTGGACATTCGCATTACGCAACAATTAAAAGACAAAAGGAGACCAAAGATTCCCAACGAGGTAAGTTGTTTTCAAAGCTCTCCCGTGCAATTTCTATTGCCGTGAAAACGGGGGAAGGACCCGATCCGGAAACTAATTATAAACTGCGTGTAGCAGTTGAAGTGGCAAAGGATGCTAATATGCCTAAGGGAAATATTGAAAGAGCACTTAAAAAAGCCGATGGAGAGGGGGAGAGCGTTGAGGAGATAAAATATGAAGGTTTTGGTCCCGGAGGAATTGCAGTTTATGTAGAAGTCGCAACCGATAACAGAAATCGAACATCTCAGGAAATTAAAAATCTGTTTGAGAAAGGGGAGGGCAACCTCGGTGGGCCAGGTTCAGTTTCATTTAATTTTGAAGCTAAAGGATTAATTGTCGTTGAGAAGAAGGTGGATGTTGAAGAACAAATGCTGGAACTTATTGATTTTCAAGCGGAGGACGTTGAGGAAACTGCTGATGGTATTGAAATATATTGTCCGGCTGAAGAACTTCATAATTTAAAAGATAAGCTTGGAAAAAGTGGTTTTACAGTAAAGTCTGCCGAATTAATACAGAGACCGAAAACACTACATGTGGTTAGTGATGAAAAAATTGTTAAAAAAGCAATGACACTAATGGAAATAATTGAAGAACATGAAGATGTTCAGCGGGTGTTTACGAATTTGGATATTCCTCAGGAAATAATCAATAGAATTTCAAAAGATTAAAATGGTTGATGAGTAAAAGAAAAAGATTCATATTGACATCTGCCTTACTTTCTTTAGGATTTATTGGCATTAATTTTGTTCCCGATAGTTTTCGATTCATTGCCATTGGAATATTAAGCCTAATGACCATAGTACTTTTTGCATGGTCATTGTGGGAGGGATTGAGTCTCAACGCGACCTTGTTAACACTGGTTTTGCCATTATTATTTACAATATCTGTGGGACTTTTTTGGTTTTTATTACCGTCTAATTTATTTGCCCGGATACCGGTTGTAATATTTTATGGATTGGGAATCTATGCCTTATGCTTGACAGCCAATATTTATACTGTTTCGGCAATTAGAACAATTGCTCTGTTACGTGCGGCCAGGGGTGTAGGATTTGTGCTCACATTGGTTACTTTTTTCCTTGTATATGACGCAATATTGTCTTTACGGGCTCCAATTTATATTGTCAGTGGGGTGGTATTGCTTGCATCTTTTCCGCTTTTTTTACAGGGTTTTTGGACTATCGTATTGGAGAAAGAAATATCTTCCGAAATACTAAAAATTGCTGCAGTATCATCCTTGGCAATAGGGGAGATTGCAGTGAGTATGTATTTCTGGCCGGTAACCGTTGTTGTAGGCTCTTTGTTCTTTACTGTGGGTGTGTATATGCTTTTAGGTTTGGGTCAAGCGTATCTTGAGGGCAGGCTATTTAATCAAACAGTCAGAGACCATATTACTCTAGGAGTCTTTGTATTTATAGGCATGTTTTTGGCGACACGATGGGGGAGTTAATGAAAAGTTGATTGGTGGATTTGTTAATTAGTGAATTGGCTCCAGGAACTTCAATATTATTGGAAACAAAGGATACTTCTTACCGATTAGAGAAATTTGAGACAGACTAGGCAGGGGAGGAGAGGTATAGTATGTCCTATAATATTATATATGATATAGTTTGTTACACTTTACTTTTCACAATTATTACAGGTATTTTTCACGAATTCGATAACCAATTCCTGTCAAAGAATACCCGAACCACTCGGAGCAGAGAACAAAAGAACTTCGTATAAAGTTGCATAGGTTTCCTCCCAAGTTGCAATATGTGGATAAATGTACCGGTACATGAAGGAAGAAGAGTGAACAAAGAAAATAGAAATATCCGTCGTTTACTCTCGGGGAGCAAAAGGAAAATATTTTTATAATACTAACGTAAGTGTGATAAAAACACTGCAGTCCTCTTAGTAATGTGTCGGTAATAGTTAACAGGGGGAACAGTAGAATGAAGTAGTCGTACAATGATACTTTTGCGACAATATGGAAATTAGCAAGGAGTGGAGGTGCTTTATTACACTTCTTTCCCAACTGAAATTTAAATATTTCTTATCAGTAGATATTAATATTATTTTTTAGTCCTCCGGATAATATGTCTGTCAATTTATAAACCGAATATTACCCAAATATATTTTAAGCCTTCTAAGCCACTCCCCTGTTTTTATGTGAATTTAGTAACATATAGATATTTCCGTATAAAAGGCGGTAAATAGCGTTAATGAGCCGATATGTTACTCATCTTTTAACACAGACGCCCTTTAAAAACGAACTGGTGAAGTCTTGGGTATAGATAAGCGTTGTTTTGAAGCTAATGTGTTACTGATTATTATTTATAGGGATAGGTGTTCTTTGTTTTTAAGGCGATATTTTGTAATAAAGCTGCTGTAATTTGGTGATCATGAGGTGCGGATCGATTTTCATTAATTGATTCTAGTTGACTGATGACCCAGTCATGAAATATTAATTCGTCAGAATGGAACATCCACAATACGTTTTGATTTAAATCGTTGCGTAATGTTTCTATCGAACTTTCATTCGTGAAAACATATTCACGAAAAAGTCGTATGCAAGCAATACCTTCACGATAATCCCTGAAAGGACTTCGCTCATTAAAGAACTCAAGCGGGTAATTTCGGTTATTTTTATCAACTACATTATCAATTATTTCCTCAAGATCCCAACCTCGGGCTAATGCGTATCTGGTAACTATTTCATAATTAAAAGCAAGCCTTTTTTCTATTGGACCTCCAATTGTTTGATCCGCTTTGTTCAAAGAAACATTGTCGTAAACTAATTGATTCTGGTCAAACGTGACTGCGACACTTCTTTCGAGAATGTCGGCTGCGTTTACCAGGCTGACCTCGGCAGAAAAATTTTGGTTTGAAAATAATTCTGGGTTTTCTTGAATAATTTCATTTCTTGCCATTTCAAATATGGTGTGTGTATGTTCAGGATTTATGAGAAGTGAATTATTAACTTTTGATGCAGCCAAAGAGAAAGCATAGTCTCCCAATTCCATTTTCAGATCTTCCTCACGACTTCCAATAATTACTCCCCGTAATAATTCTCTGGTTTCCCTGCTGGCTAAGGAGAGCACCTCATGCTCGCGGTTTAAAATAGCCTCCGTAGTTAGGGGTAGAAAAAGAGCCGCTCTTGAGCTTTGCAGCATGGTTGGTCTATCTTCTAACCACTTGATTACCTTCCCGACTATATCCGGTATCACCCTGATTACTTCCGTATGCACCTCTTTTTCCGGAATATTCCACAATTCCTTATTTGTTAGAGACGCAATATTTGGGAGATAATCATTCTTAATCTCAACTTGCATGTTGGCTTATTATATATTTTCTGTCAAATTTGGTGTGTCGCACAATATTGACACTCTACTTTTCTTGGTGTAGACTGATTTTAAGATGGCTGCTCCTGCCGACAGGAAACTTTCAGAAATTGGCCGAAAAATAGATGAATTTTTAGAATATTCGGAAGTTGAGCGAGGCTCCTCTCCCCTAACGATAAGAAACTACAAGCATTATCTTTCAAGATTTTTAAACTGGTTAAGCTCTGAAGGAATTAGGATGAAGTTAATAGATATAAATCCTGAAATAGTAAGGCAATATAGGGTGTATTTATCTCGGCTCTCCGATGGTAAGGGTGGGAGCTTATCAAGAAAGACTCAAGGGTATCATGCAATTGCCCTCCGTTCTTTTCTCCGCTGGCTTATTAGAAATGATTACGACGTCATGTCGCCGGATAAAATTGACTTACCGAAAATAACCGACCGTCAAGTGAAATTTCTGGCGGGCGAGCAGGTTGACAGATTACTAAATGCCCCTACCATATCAACGATTAACGGTAAACGTGACAAGGCAATGCTGGAGGTGCTTTATTCAACGGGACTTCGTGTCTCGGAACTTGTTAGTTTGGATAGGAACAAAATTGACCTCGATAGACGTGAATTTGGTATCGTAGGGAAAGGCGGTAAAGCTCGCGTAGTCTTTCTATCAACTCGTGCAGCGGGGTGGGTTGGGAAATATATTAAAAGTCGGAAAGACAGATTTAAACCTCTTTTTATAAGGCATAAGGGTAAAGTTGACCCTACCACCAAGGGTGAGAAGATGCGTTTGTCCGTACGCTCCGTTCAAAGGATGATAAGAAAGTACGCAAGAAAGATAAAACTTCCGGTAGAAGCAACCCCTCACATTTTAAGACATTCATTTGCAACCGACTTACTTATGGCCGGGGCGGATATTAGAAGTGTTCAGGAAATGTTGGGGCACAAAAACATCCAAACTACTCAAATTTACACTCATGTAACTCACAAGCACCTGCGCGACGTTCATTCCGCTTTTCATGGTAAGGGGGGAAGATGATTTATTTATTTCCCTCGCTGCTTTCCAAATGTTTTAGGGTTAATACAGTTATTCCCGTAAGTAGTTGATTGTCATTCATATCTACATTATGTCTTGTTACTCCTTCTACTGTATGGCTATTGTTCTGAAGTTTGCCTTTGATGAAAATTGTAGAACCGATTTCCGGAGACTTGTCGCTTTGGGTAAATGTATAAGCACAGTTTAAATTACCGCTCGCCTCATCATGTGCAAGGGGTAAAAAGGAAATGTGTGTGCCGTATGGGAACAATTGTTCGTCAGGTTCTAGAGTGGCAGATAGGTTTCTCATATAAAGATTCCCACCAACAGCGGCATTTAGCGTATCAAGGCTTCCAGCTAAAAATTCCATAGTTTCTGGTTTTTCGGGAGTTGATCCCTTTTCGAATGCTTTTACTAATTTGCTGGTTAATTCGGTTGAATTTTCCATATTTATATTCTAATATTTATATTTCTGGAGTACAATACTATATTAGAATAATTCCATGTTGACTATAATTTTGCCGGGATATTCGCCGAAGAATAAAGATTGGGCGGAGGAAATTAAAAAAGAAATGGAACTCGAGGACGTAGTTGTGCACGAATGGAGACATTGGGGAGAAGATAAAAGTTCAAGTTTAAGTTTAAGATATGAATTGAAGAAAGTTCAAGAAAATCTAGGAAAAGGAAGGGTGAATATCATTGCAAAATCGGTAGGAACTCGTGTTGCAATGCATCTGCTTAGCGAGATTCCCAAGCAAATTAACAAACTGATTCTTTGTGGGATACCCACAAAAGGTGAAAATGAAAAAACTTTTAACTTGTACAAATCCGGCCTGGAAAGAATTTCGCCTGACAGGTTAATAATATTCCAAAATGAAAAAGATTACTTTGCAAAATATGTAGACATTGTAAAATTTATTGGAAAAATTAATTCGAAAATTAAGATTGTTAAAATGCCCAGAAGTGACCACCATTACCCCTACCCCACCGAGTTTAAAATGTTTCTATCAGAAGATTAGTTTACGTTTTCTTAACCCCTTGAGGAGACCTCTTTCAGTAATTGTTGTTCAGTTAATAATGCAGCTTTTTCTTCTCTCTTTTTCTTCTTTTTCTTGCGTTCCTCTTCTAATGCTCTTTTTTTTGCGATTTCATAGTAGTTATTAGAGTAAAACTCTCCCTTCAGTGAGATTACGTGTTCCTTAAGGGCGTCCAAAGTATCTACACCGTCAACAAGATTAATTAATGCGATATCCACTCCGTTTACAACAACCTCGCCCTTTTCGTCTTGATGGGATATTAAGTAGACCTTTTCAGGAACATTTTCTCCTTCAATCTTTAATTTATATAGAGATTTGTGTTGTGCTTCTTGAACCTGTTCTAAATGGGCACGATTTGTTATGGCGAGTTCGGTCATGATTGCCCAAGTTTCTTCCTGAAAAGTAGCAAGACTAATTCTATCTTTTTTGGGAATGTCACGACCTATATACTTGTCATGAAGATGCCTATGATAACCGTTCAAAAACTTTTTTGTAATTACAGTTTGATTTGCAACCTTTATTGCATGCTTAGCAGCAGCTTCTCGGGTAGCTTCGGATCCAAAAATGAAAGTGTTGTTTTCATTGAATGGAGTGTTAGCATGCGCGGACTCGTGAGCAATCGTTCCGATTTTCTTTTCATTAATTTGCTTATCGAGAAGCTCATAAATGGAAAATTCTCCGTAATTGGGTATTCCGTATCCCCAACTTCCTAAAGTATTCTCACTTCCGTATTTATTTTCTTTTCTATGTAGACTTTTTAAATTATAAACAGGAAGCGCAACGGTAACTAGTTTATCTTCTATCCACTTTTCTTGTTCATTATTAAATCCTACTTTCTTTAATCCCTGAATCTTTTCCCGTCTGGCGCCAGCTCCAACGATTCTCTCTTTGTTTCTGCTTTTTGTGGGAATAACCTCAGGGAAGCCTTCATCCATATAATTAAATTATAACGATTTTACTTTTTCTTTGCAGTTTTTCTCTTCGTAGACCTTTTGTTTGTTACTTTCTTTTTTGCAGGCCTTTTCCGTGTGGATTTCTTCCTTGCACGACCTTCATTAACCGTTTTTTTCTTTTCTTCGGAGTTCTTAAAAAGAGTTGTGGCTGCTGCTACTTTATCGCGCTTGTTTGCAAAACGCATAATAATAACTCCCTGTGTAGCACGCCCCATCTGGGGAATGTTTTTCAATGGTAGTTTTATTATTTGACCGCCCTTACTTGTAACGATAAGTTGTTCTACGTTGTGATTAACCAATATTCCCGCTGCAAGGTTGCCGGTTTTGCTATTGACAACCCCCGCTTTCACTCCTTTCCCCGCTCGCCTTTGGATTGGGAAAAGATGTATTCCGGTTCTTTTCCCAAGTCCGTTTTCGGAAATTGTGAGAATATCTCGGAAAAACTTTCTTCTTTTGTCTTTTGGTTTCGGTTTGTCACCCCTGAATACTTCCATTGCAATTACGTCGTCTCCTTTTCCAAGCCTGATTCCTCGTACACCGGAAGTTGCCCTGCCCATCGAACGCACGTTTTTTTCGGGGAAGCGAATGGACTTACCCAGTTTAGTTAGAAGGAATATATGGTCGTTACCGTCCGTTGGCCTAACCGATACGAGCGAGTCGTTGTCCTTTAATCTTATTGCGATAAGGCCGGATGCTCGCATGTTGGCAAAGTCTTCTACTTTCGTCTTTTTGACAACTCCGGCCTCGGTTGCAAGTATTAAGTATTTGGCATCCTTACCAAGTGCAAGAATTGACATGACGGCTTCGTCTTGCTCGATATCGATGATATTAACAATTGCCTGACCCTTTGCCTGACGAGTTGTCTCGGGCAATTCCCATGCTTTTGTTCCGTATACTTTCCCTTTATTTGTGAAGAAGAGAATTGTATCGTGCGTAGAAGCCGTTATTAAATGGTCAATCTCGTCCTCTTCTTTTGTTGTCATACCGACAACTCCCTTGCCTCCCCTTCGTTGTGTACGGTAGGTTCCGCGAGGGACCCTTTTAACATATCCTGTTTTTGTAATAGTAATTAGAGTATCTTCTTTGGGGATTAAGTCTTCCTCGGAAAATTCTCCAACTTTTTGCTTGTAAATTTTTGTTCTTCGGGCATCCCCGTGAATTTTTTTAAGCTCGAGAAGTTCTTTGGTGATAATTTTTAATACCTCTTTTGGATTTGTAAGAATTGCCGTTAGTCTATCAATAAGTTTCTTTATGTCTTTATACTCTTTTTCAATTTTTTCTCTTTCAAGAGCCGCCAAACGCCTTAGTTGCATATCCAAGATCGCAGTTGCTTGGATTTCGGTAAGCTTAAATTTTTTTATAAGATTATTTTTTGCGTCTTCTTGGGTTTTACTTCCCCGAATTGTCGCAATAACCGCGTCAAGATTGTCTAGGGCAATTTTAAGCCCTTCAAGAATGTGTGCTCTTTTTTTGGCTTCGGTGAGTTCAAATATGGTTTTCCGTATAACAACTTTTTGACGGTGTTTGACAAACTCAACTAATATCTGTTTCAAATTAAGTGTATGCGGAGTACCGTTGACAAGGGTGACAAAATTTGCTGGGAACGTTGTTTGGAGTCTTGTGTGTTTATAAATGTTATTAAGCAGCGCTTTTGGTTTTGCGTCGCGCTTAAGGTCTACAACAACCCGAAGCCCGTCTTTATCAGACTCATCCCGAAGGTCCGAAATGCCTACCAGCTTTTTCTCACGAACAAGCTCCGCAATTTTCTTAACAAGTTCTGCTTTATTTACTTGGTAAGGAATTTCTGAAATTATTATTTGATTTTTACCCTGCCTGCCGGCCGGCAGGCTTTTAGCGCTTTCTTTAATTTCTGCAATTCCCCTGACAACTATCCTTCCTCTTCCGGTTGCCATAACTTCCGTAAGCGACTTTGCATCATAGATTGCACCACCCGTGGGAAAGTCGGGACCCGGAACTATTTTTACCAATTCGTCAACCGTAATATCCGATTCAAAACTTATTGTTTGGGGTGTAACTTCCTCTGCTTTTAATTCCTTTTCCTCGCCGGAAGCTATAAGGCTGATCTTTTTTATTACGAAGTCGGTTTCTTCCTTTTTTTCTTTTTCACTTGTGGTAACTACCCTTCCCTTTTTGATAGTTTCGTCAACGGCATCAACCACTTCGGAAAGATTATGTGGGGGAATTTTTGTTGCCATTCCAACAGCGATACCCTCGGATCCCATAAGCAACAAATTAGGTAAAACCGAGGGAAGATAGGAAGGTTCTTTTAGAGTTGCGTCGAAATTATCATTGAAGTCGACAGTATTTTTTTCGATATCGGTTAGGATATGTTTACTGATTTTAGCAAGTTTAACTTCCGTATATCGCATAGCTGCCGGCGGATCTCCGTCGACCGAACCGAAATTTCCTTGCCCTTTTACCAGTGGATAACGGAGTGAAAAGTTTTGTGCCATGCGCACCATTGCATCATAAACTGCCATATCACCGTGTGGGTGGTATTTACCAAGAACCTCACCTACAATCTTTGCGGATTTTGAAAAAGAAGCACCTTCCCCAAGTCTCATTTGGTGCATTGCGTAAAGTATCCGTCTGTGGACCGGTTTCAGACCGTCACGAACATCAGGAAGTGCTCTTGCCACAATAACACTCATTGCGTAATCGAGATAGCTCTTCTGCATCTCGTCAGTTATTTTTGTCGGTAGTACTTTGCCGATTTTCATAAGATTTTTTACCTGATAGACAGATGATAAAAAAAACAGCCTGCCTGCCGGCAGACAGAGCTTTTTCAGCCAATTTAATTGTACCTATTTTGAACCTACGAGGCAAGGGGGGAATTATGTAATAATGTGCTTAAATTTTCTGTTTTGAAATGGAGTTCTTTATCCGGTATGAGAGTATTTGATTTAGTTATTTTTACTTTGAAGAATTGCCCATGCAAGCAGTATGAAAAGAGCTAAAACTGCGACATATACTCCATTACTTCCTTGAGATTGAACAATAACGGGTGCGGCGAGCAAGCTTACTAAATTAACTACTTTAATCATCGGGTTTAGTGCCGGTCCTGCTGTGTCTTTTAGGGGGTCTCCAACGGTGTCTCCTTCTACTGCCGCTTTATGGGCAGGTGAGCCTTTGCCGCCCAAATTGCCGTCTTCGATGTATTTCTTGGCATTATCTAGAGCACCTCCTGAGATGGCCATGAATACAGCTAAAAGCTGACCCGACAGAATTACGCCGGCAAGAAATGCACCCAATGCTTCGACCTGAAATAGTAATCCTACCAGAATCGGTGTTGCAACCGATAGGACAACCAAACTTATAAGTTCTTTTTGTGCAGCAGAGGTGGCAATGTTTACAACCTTGCCATAGTCCGGTTTTACTTTTCCTTGCATTACTCCGGGTGTTTTAAATTGTTTTCTCACTTCTATGACAATTTTGTTTGCGCCTCTTGCAACAGCTTTTATACTAAATGCCGAGAAAAGAAAGGGTAGCGAACCACCAATCAGAAATCCAATAACAGTATCAAGCGTCGATATCCTAATTGACTCGGTTACTGCGACTCCAATCCTTTCCTGAACGTGTCCAATATCGGTTACAAAGGAGAAAAAGAGGCTTGTTGCGGCAATTACAGCCGATGCAATTGCAATTTGTTTCGTGATTGCTTTTGTGGTGTTTCCAACGGCATCAAGCTCTGCCATTATTTTCCATGCTTTCTTCCCTACTCCGGCCATTTCTCCTATTCCGTTGGCATTATCGGCAATGGGGCCAAATGAATCCATGGCAACGTTATTCCCTGTTAACGAAAGCATCCCGATTCCTATCATGGCGACACCGTAAAGCATGTAAATGGGGTCCATCCCAAAGTAAATTAGATAACTTGTTGCAAGAGCAGTAATGATTGCAATTACACTCCAAACACTGGATTCCAAACCGACGGCAAGGCCGGAAAGAACTGTTGTAGCGGTTCCGGTTTTAGTTGACTCAACAATTTCTTTAACAGGCTTTTTCTTATAAGAGGTGAAATAGGATGTGAGCGGATTAAAGGCAACTGCGAGCCCCACTCCTACCGCGTTAAGAAGAGCCAGTTTCCACTCGCCTGCATAAAACCAAGCAAAAGCAAAGGAAGATATGATAGTGATTACACTCGCAAGCTCGTATGAGCGGAACATTGCCTCTTCGGCATCTCTTGCTCTTAAAAATTTAACCCGAGCCCTTTCCCATAATGGTACTGCATATGTTCCGATTATCGAAGATATTACCCCTATTGCGCGAATGACAAGAGGATATACTATCCAAAACGTATCTCCCGTTAAATTAAGTAAAACTAACCCCAAAATTAATGCGGCTATTATTGTGATTTCGTATGATTCAAAAATATCTGCAGCCATTCCTGCGCAATCTCCAACGTTATCTCCTACAAGGTCGGCAATTACTCCGGCATTTCTCGGATCATCTTCCGGTAAACCCTCTTCTACTTTTCCGACAAGATCAGCTCCAACATCTGCAGCTTTTGTATAAATTCCTCCTCCAATACGCATGAAAAGTGCAACCAGTGTTCCCCCGAAACCGAAACCAAGAAGCGCATCGGGTGCAGCCTTTCCGAAAATCATAAATATTGCTGTGCCCCCAAGAAGTCCAAGTCCGTCTGTAAGCATGCCTGTAAAGGTACCCGCCCGATAGGCAACTGTTAATGCGCCATTATAATTTTCCTTTACTGCTTGAGCTGCAACGCGTATGTTTCCTTCAATAGCCACACGCATGCCAAGTTGACCAACGATTGTCGAGAAAGCGGCACCGATAATAAAAGCTATAGTTCTTCCGAACGCGACGATTAATAAAGCTGAATCGCCAAATCGTGCAACTGCTTCCTTGGAGGGTGGAACTACATAAACACTTAAAAACAAAATTACGGTTAACGAAGCAAGAACAAAAATTATCGTTTTTAGTTGGCGTTGAAGATAACCGTTTGCCCCGGTTTTAATTGCTTCCCATACTTCTTGCATTTTATTACTGCCTTTGTCGTGACTTATTGTGTCTTTCCAAAGCCAATAGGCATAGATCAAACTGATAATTGCAACACCGAGAACACCGACAAGCATCCATTGTTCAAGAAGTGGAAGTTCGTTCATAAATTTTTGTATAGAAAAATTAAAGAAATCGACCCGCAGGTCGAGTTACATGATTTATTATAATAAATTTCCCCCCCATTTCAATATCCTATTAAAATCTCCCATTACTACCACCTCGGGGGTGGAATAGGTAGGCCACCTAGGGATGTTAAACTTAATATCATTCTAGTGCGAGATGCTCTATTCTTTTTAACTCTCTTTGATAAGCAGCATGGTTATAAATAAAATTTTTATAAGCGCGATTATTTTTAAAATAGCTTAATATAGTATCTTTTCTACAAAGATCCCTTTTTACTAATCCAAAATATTCGACAAGGGAGGACCAAATATAATTTTCCAAGTCCAGCGCGTCTTTAACAACATATGAAGTATAGGGATTAAGGTGAATATAGCGTGATAAATGTATTAATTGTTCTTCTGTTTCAACGCGTACTGCTTTGAATTGACTTAAAAACAAGGGTCCAACTCTTTCCTTTCTGGTATTAAAGTATCGTGTATAACTATTTAAAAAGTTACCCATGAATATCGATATTCCTCTACTGATATTCTGTTTTAGTAAAAAATGAAAATGGTTGGGCATGAGGCAAAACGACAGGATATCTACTAACCGATCTTTTTTAATTGTTGATAAAACCTGTTTTCTGTCAACATCCTTCATTCTCCTAAATCTTGAAAATTTGAGAGGAGGGTTTTTATGGCGATAATAGGCGATAGTTCTGATTGCAATATCGCATTCCCTTTTCCCAACAAATGATGGCTTCTTATCAATACTTTTGTTGAAAATGTGGTAGATTTCGCCGTTAACTAAAGGTCTTTTTCGCCGGGGCATAATTTAGAATACTATAAAAACCCCGAGGTGTCATTTCATTCCACCCCCGAGGTGGTAGAGTGGTGTTAAATGTTTAGCTCCGCGAATCTTGCCCCTACTAATCTTACCTCTCGCCTTCTGGTACTGTTCGTAAACGGCTCAAGGAGCGATTTATGGAGGACGCGATTCTTCTCGTTAGATATCCAACTCGGCGAATCTTGCATGGGTTTGGATGTATTTCTTTCTGGGGGCAACCTCTTTACCCATAAGCATTGTAAATACCCTATCCGCTTCCTCGCCGTCTTCTATTGCAACTTTTTTCAATGTTCTTTTAGTGGGGTCCATTGTTGTATCCCAAAGCTGAGTAGGGTTCATTTCCCCCAAACCCTTGTATCTTTGTATTGTTGCTTTGCGACCTTTGTTTTCCTTGAGAATTGTGTTTTTTTCTTTGTCGGAATAGGCATAGTAAGAGTTTTTACCAAATTGGATTTTATAAAGAGGCGGGAGAGCAACGTACAAATATCCTTTATTTATGATTTCCGGCAAGTGCCTGAAAAAGAAGGTTAAAAGAAGTGTTTTAATATGTTCTCCGTCAACGTCGGCATCGGTCATAATAATTATTCTGTGATATCGGATTTTTTCGTAATTTACACTTTCGCCTATTCCCGAGCCGAGTGCAATGATAAGGTCTTTTAATTCCTCGAATTTAACAATTTTATCAAGGTGGGCACGCTCGGTGTTTAATAATTTTCCCCCAAGGGGCAGTATTGCCTGGAATCTTCTGTCTCGGCCTTGCTTTGCCGAACCCCCGGCCGAATCACCCTCAACTATATATAATTCGCTAAGCTCTGGATCTCTTGACTGACAATCCGCAAGTTTCCCCGGCAGTGATGCTCCCTCAAGCGCTCCTTTCCTAAGTACTGCGTCTTTTGCTGCACGAGCGGCGATTCTGGCTTTTGCAGCCAGTAATATCTTTCCAAGTATTAATTTTGAATCGGCAGGGTGTTCTTCAAAATATGTATCCAAACCCTCTTTTACTGTTGAGTTAACAAAACCAAGAACTTCGGGATTATTTAATTTTGCTTTGGTTTGACTTTCGAATTGTAGGTTATCAGACGGCATTTTTACGTAAACAACTGCGGTTAATCCTTCTTTCATGTCTTCTCCGGTAAAACCGTTTTTCTTCTCCGAAATTTTATTTACAATACCTTGTTTTTTTGCATAATCCCCGACAGCTCTTGTTAATGCCATTCTAAATCCCGTTAAGTGAGTTCCGCCATCAACGGTGTTTATTCCGTTAACATACCCCTTAACATTTTCACTGAAGGTATCCGTATATTGTATGGCCACCTCAACTGCAATGTTTTGAGACTCGTCCGAATTTGAAATATACAATACATTTGAGATTGGGGTTTTGCCTCGATTTGAGTGTGCAACAAGTGATTTAATACCTCCCTCGAAATAGTAATGTGCTTCTTCCCCATCGCGCTTATCGAGATAATGGAAAGAAAGTTTGGGGACTAAATACGCCCTGTCTTTTAGGAGTGTTTTGACTTTCGTTTTATCAAATGTTGCATTTTTAAATACATCCTTGTCTATGGTGAATTGCGTAATTGTTCCGGTAGTTCCGTTTTTTAGTTTTATTTCCCACTCGGGTGGCAACCAATTATCCAATTGTTTCTGTGTAGCTGTTGTAACGTTCTTTATAGGTTTTCCCTTTTTGTACTCTTGGTAATATGCCTTATTATCACGAAGAACGATCACTCTGAACTCACTGGAAAGAGCATTAACAACCGACGCTCCTACTCCGTGCAAACCTCCTGATACCTTGTATGCGCCACCACCGAACTTTCCACCGGCATGCAGTTTCGTCATTGTAATTTCCAAAGCACTCTTCCCGGATTTATGTTTATCAACCGGGATTCCTCTACCGTCATCTTTAACGGCTACCGAACCGTCCTTTTCAATTATAACCCAAATATTTTTTGCAATACCCGCAAAGGATTCGTCCACGGAGTTGTCAACTATTTCGCGTAGACATTCATGAAGACCTCGGGTGTCGGTCGAACCGACATACATACCCGGTCTTTTTCTGACCGGCTCTAACCCCTCCAGAACTTGAATTTGCTTTGCCGTATAGCTTGTTTTTTTTGCTGTCATGGTCCTAAAAACATTAACTCCCCCATTCGGGGATGATGTCTAATTATACCTCATTATTTGCTTCTATCAAAGCTAAATTTTCGAAGAAATTTAGCACATTTAGTAAAAGGATAAGACTAAATATTAATTGCAAAATTTGCAAGTTGTAAAGCCACATTCCCATTTGCATTTAGAGCTTTTAATGTCTCTTCAGCCCCGGAAATAATTTTTGTAATACGTAATCGGTTTTTTTCTTCAATTAAAAGCGGGTGCAGGGATGATATCAAATTTTGCATATAAAATATTGCTTCATCTCTTGCTTTGATATTGGAAAGTTCAAGTAATTTTTCGGGAAGAGGTAGTGCCAAAAAACTTTTTGCAATTTTCTTATTCGCGTCCGTACTTGGGGAGCCGGCTCTTATTAACTGACACCTTGAGAGTATTGTTGGAATAACTCCATAAACATTTCTTGCGGTAAGAATGTATGAAACATTTTTCTGTGGTTCTTCCAAATTTTTCAAAAATGCATTTAAAGCTTCGGTGGTGGATTCGTCAATATTCTTAATATAGATTGCCGTTTTTGTGTTTATCGAAAGCTTCAAATATTTGCCAAGTTCTCTTGTGTCTTCAATCTTTGCAATTGGAAACTCAAAAGGCACAGATTTTGTTTTTTTTACAATCAAGTGAACCTTTTCATCAATTGCTTTTTGGTTACTCCCGACTATTAGATATGCATGCATACGAAGATTATTATTGTCACCCACTACACCTTACGTCAAGTAGATACCTTTTTTCAAACTATATATAATAGTACAAGAGACTATTTCGAGCATTCGCGAAAACCGTGGACTTTTACACAAGCTCCTGCAAGGAGGAGTGTGCAAGCTTTGCTTATCCCACGGTAGTTTATTCTTGATACGTATTATGTAATGAGTCATAATAAATCTGACTAATCAGCCGATTAACTGATTAACTGATTAACTAATCCATGCCTGCCCAGCCACTATCAAATCTCAGCCAGAACGCTCAAGGAGCCAAAACTCTTGCTGATGTGTTGGTGGCGCAAGGTGCACTTGAAAAGACGCGTGCAGAGAAAGTTAAACTTGCCGAAGTTCAAACCGGACGCCCCCAGGAGGAAATATTAGTAAGCCAGAATTTAGTAAATGAAACGGAGATTACAAAGGCAAAAGCAAAACTATATAACATACCTTATATTGACTTATCGACAATACCGGTATCTCCGGAGGCTCTTTCCACTCTTCCCCAGGAAGTAGCAGCAAGATTCAAAGCGTTTCCTGTTTCTATCGACCCGACAAATAAGCAAATTATTATAGCAATGGCAGACCCCCTGAATTTAACGGCGATAGAATTTATTGAGCAGAAAACAGGCTATTTTGTAAAGCCCCATGCGGCGGAAGAAAGCAAGATTGATACTTTGGTATCAACAGGCTATTCCACCTCTCTTGCTAAAGAAGTGTCCGAGGCACTGCGGGAAGTTTCGACAGGAGATAAGGTCAAAACATTAGATGCAACAAAAACAGGGCTTATACGAGAGGAAAAAGTAGCCGAGATCGTCACTCATATCTTGGGTTTTGCGGTAAAGGCTCGAGCTTCTGATGTGCACATTGAACCCCAGGAAAAGTCTACAAGGGTAAGATATAGGATTGACGGTATCCTGCAGGAAAAGCTAACTATCCCTAGGGAACTCCACAATGCGCTTGTTTCCAGGATAAAGATACTTTCGCGTATGAAAATTGATGAGAAAAGAGTTCCTCAGGATGGGAGATTTAATTTTAAATCCGAAACCCAGGAGGTTGATTTGCGTGTATCGACTCTTCCGACGAGCTGGGGTGAAAAAATTGTAATGAGGCTTCTTAAGAAAACAGGTGGGATACCTGAATTGCAAGAACTGGGATTGCGAGGACGGGCACTGAAGAATTTACAGGAAAATGTATTAAGGCCACACGGAATTATTCTAATAACGGGTCCTACCGGTTCGGGAAAAACAACTACTCTTTATTCCATTATTCAAAGGATAAATACTACAAAAGTAAATATTATGACCTTGGAAGATCCTATTGAATATAAAATTCCCGGTGTGAACCAGGTTCAAGTTAATCCGGCAGCAGGGCTTACTTTCGCATCGGGCTTGAGGTCGTTTCTCAGACAAGACCCAAACATAATTCTTGTCGGTGAGATAAGGGACCAGGAGACGGCGGATTTGGCAATCCAAGCAGCGTTAACCGGACATTTGGTTTTTTCGACACTTCATACAA
>Ga0114923_10000842_pt1 | contig 22028 bp, 27 predicted proteins | sample SumtaG_FD_89578 | JGI IMG/M metagenome (GOLD analysis project Ga0114923, IMG submission 89578) | Deep subsurface microbial communities from Indian Ocean to uncover new lineages of life (NeLLi) - Sumatra_00157 metaG | ecosystem: Environmental > Aquatic > Marine > Oceanic > Sediment | place: near...
AAAAAATTTTCCTTTTTTTTTTTTTTTTTTTTTTTTTTTCTTTTTTTTTTTTTAAAATTTATTTTTTTTTTTTTTTTTTTTTTTTTGGATTTAACAATAAATGGGGTGGAAATATTAACTTCAAAAAAATAAAAAAATGAAATTACCAGACTTATCAAATGCTTATAAATTATTTTGTGATGATATTTTGTTTAAAATTTTAATTTATTTACCTTTGGGTGATTTAATAGCTTTTAGAATAGTAAATTCAAAATTTAAAAATATTATTGATCCAATTGCTGATGATAATCTTCTTAAAATTTTGAAAATGCATTATATTAAAACATTAGGAGATTATGATGATGATATTAAGAAAATCTTTAGAGAGAAAATTATGAACTTAACAAAAGATGAAAATGATGATTATCTTAAAATTTTTAAAAACTTAACAAAAGAAGAAAATGATGATTATCTTAAAAATTTTAAAAAGTTTTATAAAAAGAACCAGTTAAATCAAGTTATTGAAAAACACTAAGACGTATTTGCAATATAAATGGGGTGGAAATAATAACTTCAAAATAAAATTATCAAGTTTCTTGTATTTAAATAAAAAAAATTTTATATTATAACTCTTTTTTTTTTTAAAAAAAAAAATCATGCCGTCAAGGTTAAAACCCAAATCAAAGAAGAAAAAAGCAGATAAAAAATCAAAAAAAATTAAGAAATCCAGGAAAAAATACAGTAAAAAAAATTCTTGGTATAAAAAGGCTAAAATAAAGAATATTGTTTGCAGTTATATTTGTACTCATGAAAAATGTCATCATTTAAAATTTGTAAAATATTTAGATTGGCAAAAGAGGAGACATAATATAAATTTTTATCCAACTTTGATTCCGTATCAACATGTATATCATCATAGCTTATATGGGATAATAAAGGGTATACCTGATTTTCATATCAACCATCCATTCAAAGATTCAACTGGTAAGATCATATACACATCTCTAGACATTGAATTAAAAGTTGGAAAGAATAGATTAACCAAAGATGAAAAGGGTGAAATAGCTCTGTTACTCTTATCAGAACATCATCTGGTAGCTGTTTGTTATGGATTTAAAGCGTGTAAGAAACTTATGAAAGCATATAGAAATCCACAATCAACCATTAAAACTTTAATGGAGTTGAGTTGGGGTGGGATTGTAAAAAGAGAACACGTTTTAAATAATTAGATATAATTAAACATGTATTTGACAAAAAAAAAACTAACAATATCCTCAAGGCTTTCTTAATATAAATTTTTGTAAAAATAAAAGAATTTTTTATTAGACCCCTTTATTCCCCCACAGATAATTTCGATTTAAAAAAAATATTAATTATATTTCCCATTTTTTAAAATTGTATGTTTTTTTTTATATATAAAGAAACATACATACATATAATCTCAAATTATCAAAAATTTTTTTTAAATTTTTATTTTTTATAGCTAACTCTATTACTACCTCAGATAAAATTTTAGCATGATTAATTACTTTTTGCATTTTTTTGTTTTTTCTCTGGGTTATTTCCAAATCTTTGGTTATTTCCAAATCTTGGACAAATCCAAGACCATTTAATAGTTCTAAACAATGGATTATTTTTAAATCTTGGATTATTTTTAAATCTTTGTCTGTAAACTCCAAGTTCGAACCATAATCAAGCCAAGCTTTATAATCATAACAGTACTTGTCATTAAATGACTTGTTTATATTAAATCTTAAATTTTTATTTTCTATAGCTAAATTTATTACTAAATCCGATAAAGTCTTAGTATCAATCTCTTCTTGTGTTTTTTCATGACTAGTTAATTTATTTAAATTACTAATAACTTTAGAAAATTGATTCTTTAATTCTTTGCAACAATTTGGTTTTGGTTTTTCCATTTTTTTTTTTTTTTTAAAAAAGGGGTAAAAAAAAAAAAAACCAAATGGGAGATAAAAAAATTAAAAAGAATTTAAAATTTTATTTTTCTAGCAACAAAATAAAGAGTTTTTTTACATGTATCATAAAGAAGACAGATAAATGGTCTATTGCAGATAAACAATTTTGGACCTCCACCCCCCTTTATTGCTGTTATAGCTGTAGCAGCAGATGCCTCAACACCAGTTTCATCAATAGACATTACAGCTTGATGAATAACTTTATTAATTATCATACCATATTTGGAAACATTTGGAAATTCAGCACCAGTACTAAATGGTACTGTAACACCATTATCTTTAAAAATATTTACAAGGTTTTCGAATCTTGATTCAATTTTAAATTTTGGTATTATAAGCTCTTCAACCACGGTTTTATCACTTTCACCAATAAGATCTGATAAGTCTTCAAAAATATTATAACAATCATCAATATTACGCTTATGAAATAAAGCCTCTTCAACTTCTTTATATGCATCTTTACCTTTCACCTTTGGTAATATAAATACCATACGAATTGTATTTCTTTTTCCACCAAGTTCAAGAGAACACGAATTAACCTTTATAATTTGTTTATTTGCATTTAGTAAAGAATGTTTACTATAAAAAAGCATTCCTTTACTCGTCATCATAGGAACTTTATATTCTTTTTTATCAAATCCATAAAAGATCCTTTCTTTGGTTAATTCCTTATCAAATGGAAATTTCCAACTGGCCTTTAAGAAGATTGTGTTTATTAAAACACAATTAGTAAAACTATTAAGGGTACCCTCTTTAATTAATTCATTAATCTTACCCTCAGTACGCTTTGATACCCAACTGTTAATAATTTTTCTTCCAGGGTTTTCAAATGAGGTTTTTTGAACATTTGCAAGATATTTTTCTTCAGCAAATTTTACAAACAATGGTAAAAGTTTTGTTTGTGTAAATATACCAAAATTTAAATCAACACAATTATTTACACTACAAGCTCTAAGTAAATCATTAATTTCATCATGAACTGTTTTTGATGAAAAACGACCAGGTAACACGATTATAGGAATATGTAATAATTTAAACAATTCTTCTTTTGTTTTACCAACAGCTCCTTTTCCACACATTGTTAATATTGTTGAAATAGATAATGGTGAAAAAACAACATCATCTTCACTTTTAAAAATACTTTTAGAAATTTTTGATGTAAATTCAACATTTGATTTTAAAAGAGACATTTTTTTTTTTCTTTTTCCTTTTTCCTTTTTCCTTTTCCTACTTTTTTTTACCCCCTTGATCGGAATAAAAAAAATATATTAATTATGAAGAAAGAGATTTGTAATAAGACGTTATTTGGGATGATGATAGAACAGAAAATTGTTTTAGTGATCTTAACTGTAACAAAGAATTAAAGTACTCCAACCTCGGGTTTTATCCTTATCCGATTCGTTAAATTAAAGGTTTATTATATCTTCTGATGGAAAAATAAATGTTATAAGTGTTGATGTTAAAAATTTATTAATCTTTATAAAAACTTGTTTCTTATTATTTACATTTCCTCTAAAATTCCTCTTTTTATTTTGGTCTTCTCCCTCTTTTTTATTCTAATTCTTCTCTTCTTACTGCCCTTATATTCAAATATCTTTTTCTCTTTAATTAGTTTTTTATACTTATTGTAATCCCGGTTGCATTTTTTATTTTTTTTTTTAATTTTTCTCTTCTTACATTTAAATAACTTTTTTTCTTTAATTGATTTTTTATGCTGATGGGTTAATAGAAATATAATTAATTCAATGTCATCTTCAGCTTGAAGTTGAATATAATCTAACACTATAACGAGATCACGAGAAACCCCCAAAATAAACTCCCAAAAATAATTTAATGGAAGTTTAATATTCGTCAATACTGTGTAATCATGAAGTTGGTTATTATTTAACGATCGAAAGAGTCCACTAAAGAATCCACTAAAGAATTCAAAAATAAACTCCAAAAAATAATTTAATAGAAGTTTAATATTCATTTTTTAAAAAACAATGAATAATTTTTTTATAAAAAATCAATTAATTTATCAGGAAATCGGAATTAAAAAAAAATCTATTTTTGGATCGGAATTTCGGAATTGAAATCAAACATAAAAAAAAATGGAAAAAAGAAGAAAATTCATTAAAGTGTTTGGACGCCTTCTAAATTACACAAACTCAAGGGATTACCATGGACCATTGGAAATCATAATTTCATTTGCTGACTATAACGATTTCGATTCTATAAACCTTACTTGTTGTGATTTTAACATTGCCTTTTACTATAGTATAAAAGAACGCATTGACATTTACAGAATCTTTATATCTGCCTGTAGACTTAACCGAAAGCACATTTTTCAATTATTAATAAAAGAAAAAGGAATTGAATTCTTTGATTTACCTTTTAAAATGGCTATTATAAATGGAAATCTCGAGATTGCAAAAACGATACTAAAAACCGATAAAGTTAAGATTAAATATGAAAATGTATACGACTCGATAAAAAGTGGCGATATTAGAATTGTTAGATTTGTTTTGAAAAGTAATAATTTGACTAATGATAATCGTTATAGTTTTTACAGGACTGATTATGTTAACACTGCTATTAACGATAAAAGATTTGAAATTGCAAAGCTTTTAATTAACGATAAAAGATTTGAAGTTCGTGGAAGATCTCTCTATAGTGCTATAAGAGCAAAAAATCAAGAGTTGGTTAAGATTTTACTTAATCATCCAGATATTTCTCCAGATCAGGAAGGAAATAAAGCTCTTATGATTGCTGTTGGTTCTAAGAATAGATATTCTTTAACGTATCCAGGAAATATTGAAATTTTAAAATTGCTATTAAATGATGGAAGAGTAATCTCTAACACTATTTCACACCCCACTATTCTTTGGAATGCTGTTTGGGGTGGAAATTTGGAAATTGTTAAACTTCTTTTGAAGTACAAAAGCTTTGACCCATCAGGTGGTGTGGCTATCAAAAGGGCGTTTAATCTTGGGTACTTAAGAATTCTGAAGTTATTATTTGATGATCCAAGAGTTGATAAAGAAAAGTTTAAAAATTATTACATATTTGATACAAAAGTTTAGAATTAAAATAGTTTTTTTTTATTACAAAAATTTATCCATTTTTAGCACACTCATATCTTCCCCCCTTTTTTTTTAAATCAAATCCATTATCTCAGATGGAATAACACCATTGCTACTACTATCTTTCTTATCACTCTCTTTATCACCATATGAAAAATTGCCTAAAAATGGGGCTATTTGTCTTTTGTATTTTCTCCCCATTGAAAATTCCCAAATAAACTTATTAATCCTGCGGAACAACCTTTTTTTCCCCCAGTTTTTGGTTTGTAAATCAATTTTTCTTGTTGTTGTTCTCCATTTTTCCATCCTTGAAAAATCGTCTTTATTATAGTCAAAAAAAACATCTTTTTTTGAAGACATTCTTTATATGGTTGAATTTTTTTTTTTTTAATATGGTGGTGGTTATAAAAAAAATTCGGTCAAAAATCTGAGTAAAAAAAAAAAAAATATAAAATTGTCAATTTTTACAATTATAATACATTTAAAATGTTTTTATTAAAAATGATCTTTTTTTGTAACCATAATTCATTAATTAAATTTAAAAACTCGGCTTTAAAATACCCTCTTGTGGTTTTTATGTATTTGTTAACTCCATTAAGAATAAAATCGTTAATAATTGTAAGATTTATCTTATTACTTCTCAAATTTGATAAACATTTTAATATACACAAAAAAAAATCGCAAAGAATGATATTTTTAAACTCAAAATCTTTAATAATTTCTTCAAAGAAAATTATTATTTTTTCTGATGTTCTAATACCAATGTCATTATTTGTTTCAAAATAACACAAAGATATCCTTAATAATAATCCCTTTTTGAATGTATATAAAGAATCACAATTTTTAATCAATTTATTTCCATCTTTAAAAAACTTCTTGTACATCCCAATAGCAAAATTGATAAATTTAGGAACAACATAAAATTTTAAACTTTTTGAAAATAAATAATTAATTTGTTTTTGATAAGAATTAGAATTAAATAAATATTCTAACAATTTTAAAACAATTAAATTTGAACGGTTCATTTCTTGTGTTTGATCTATAATCTTTGTATTCATTTCATATACCAATTCTAAATCTTTAAAGAATTTTAAATCATTAAAAGTAAATGTTGTTGAAATTATTTCATAAAGTTGATGTATAACAGGGATGTGTTTTTTCCTTAATAAACAATCAAAACTTGTTAATTTACCGAAACAACTACATTTTTTATTATTAATTTTATTGTAGGATGTATATGGGTCCTCATCTAAGAGTATATAACATGGGATCTTCCCAGAATAATTAAACTCGATAAAGTTAAAAATTCCTTTGGGTTGCGTTGTTTTACGTTTTTTTGAACGTTGTTGTTCTTTAAAATTTCTTCCTTTACAATTATAATAAAAAACATTGGATTGTTTACAATTAAAATTTCCGTTTTGATAATTCAATCTTTCATTTACTCTATACTCTATTCTTCCGTTAAACCAATTTCCATTTGTTTGATTGATTTCAATTTTTAGATAAAAAATATGCTCTTTTGGAACTCTAGTAATTTTTATTTTGAGAATTGAATAATCATTTTTAAAATAATTAATCGCATCATTTTTCATTTTTAATACCATTCTTTTTTTATTTTGATAAGTGGAATTATTCCAAAAGGTTTCAAAAATACCATTTATTATCGAATCAATACTAAAGGTGGGTGGTCCATTTTTAGTTATTATTTGTCTAAAAATCCCCAAATAAAAATCAGAAAGTAGATTTGATTGGGATGTAACAATATCTCTTATTAACCATGGGAGTAAGTAAGTTGATTTGTTTCTATTAAGAGCATAGTCTTGATATATCCTACTTAGGATATTATTTTCATTTTGGAGTACACTTTTCTCAAAATAATAACTAATAAGGTTTATGTAACCATGGAATAATGAACAATTATTTATAACCCCTGTATTTGATAAATAAAATTTTGAAAGAATTTTTTTAATAAGTAAAGTAAGTTGATTTGAAAAATTAGAAAAATCAATCTCAATACATGGAATTTCTTCAAAAAAAAGAAGAATTATAAATAAAGAGGTTGGAGAAATAAGAGGGGTTAAAATCAAGGTTGATAATAAATCAGAAGTAATAAATAAGATTGGTGATATTGGTTTAGGACTGGTTAAAAATTTTTTTTGATAAAGGAATTTATAAAGTCTAAACACTAACCAATTAATGCGTTTAATAATTTTGAATTTTTGTATCTCTTCTTCATGTTTTATTTTATATATTACAACTAGGGTTTTAAGTTTTATTTTTCTATAACCAAATAAAATACAAAAATTTTTTTGTATTAAATATTCATTAAACGGAGTGTTAACCAAGAATACAGTTGTATCACTTAATAATTGTTTATCTAAATGGAAAAGATATTCATATCCATCAATAGAAATAGGATCTAAGAAAATCGTATCTGTTAAAATTTCATTGTGAACCTGTTCAAATTTAAATTTAAATACTTGATCAATATCTTGTTTGTGAATTCTAAATATGTTTTGTAAATTTGAAAGTTTTGGGGTTATATTTAAATTAAAAATTTTTGTGTGTTTATACACTTCAATTGAAAAGACCTTTTTATTTATTCGAATTTCTACATATCCTTTTATTTTAGATCCAAACCAAGTTATATTTTTCAAAAAAATCATTCATAGTTTTTTTTTTTTTTTGAGTGGGGGGGGTAAATAAAACTGAAAAAATAAAAATCTTCCATGGTATTTTATACTATTATATTTCATTTTATTTTTTCATTTTTAGTTATTGTTTTCTTTTCCATTCAAAGGGAAGAGCCTGGGATTGGCACAATATATGATCATTTGCACTCATATGTTATGGATTCTAAAAAAAACTGTTATTTTGAATGGAATACACAAGAATGGATTATTTTTTTTGAAAAGATAGCACCCATAATTACTTGGAAGATTTTAAATTTATCTGATAGTGAAAAATACGAATTTAATGTGGTTTTAGTTTTTGAAGAATATAACCTCAATGAGGCTTTACATATAATACGATATTTACATCATCTTTTACAATCTTATCATAAACTTAACAAGTTTATAAATTTTTACTTTAAACCAAATATTTCACATTATGGAAATGTTATCATAATTGATGAAAATAAATTTTTTTCAAAGAAGCATTTAATTTTAGATAAAAAAAAATTCGAAATTTTTAAAAAAGAATATAAACTCGACAGTTTTGAAACAGTAACTCAAAAAAAAATCATTTATTTTAACGACAAAATTAAAATCGAAAGTAATAATGTTTACAAGATAGCATTATATTTAGAAAAGTATTCACATCAAATATCAATTTTGTCATAAAGTTTTTTTTTTATATCAACCCATCATATTTCTGTGGATTTTCATTTATTGCCGCTCTTATTTCCTCGTTACGTTCCTTTTCATGCTTTAATCGATTCATTTCCACTCTAAGCTCTTTAATATCCTTGTTTTCTTCAAAATTATCCCAAACATCCCCCTTAATATCCAATTCATCTAAAACCCATTCACTTGGATAATAATGGGGGTTTCTTTTTATGTCATTCTTTTCTCCACCAAAATTTTTCTTATTTGGTATATATCTTTTCTTATTTGGAATGTATTCTAATTCATCGTCACTAGAAATATATTCATCTTTATTAATACTTCCAATGGATATATGATCATCTATGCTTGAGTCGGAATCAATTTTAGATTCGAGTAAATCTATATTTAACTCTAACTCTTCACTAGGAGTTAAATTTTTATTTACATATTTCTTATTTGCAAACTCTTTATCTGGTTTTATAGACCTAAAAGACAGTAGTGTTTTAAAAACAATTCTTAATAAATCACTCAAAACAATTTTATTTTTGCCCCATGGTATACTATTACTATTGTTAATTTTAATGTTTTGTTCAATTAATTCCTCAATTCTTTTATGTAAACAATTGGTCATTTCCAAATTATATGACTCCATTTTTTTTTTGGTAAGTACCGCAATGAATAAAGTTTTTAAAATTTTTATTAAATAAGAAACAAATACGTCACCCTTGAACATTTCAGGGGGTAACAATAAGAATTTTAAATAATTAAAAACGTTCTTTAAAATATCAATATTTATATCATCGATTCTAGAATCCATTACAACACCTTGATTATAATTTAAAACTCCAGGTTGAGCAAAAAAGAAGGCTTTTAAGCGAATAAAATCCTTCCAGGTATCTAAAAAAATCTCCTCTGATGGATCCAGAATAATTTTAAACTCTGGATTTTCCGACGTACCATATTCTGGAACATAAATCTCTGTTGAGTAACTTAATCCCGATTTAACTTTTTCTAGAATCCGAACACCTTGATTTCTTCTATTATAGAACTTACCAAAAATCAGTTTAGCCTCAATTTTTGATTCGACAATATATATTTTCAAGAATTCATCCATTTTTTTTTTTTAAATTTTTATCAAAAAAAAATATATAATAAAAAAAAAATGAAATTAACAATTCAAAAATTAAAATTTAACAGGAACGTTAATTTTAATTTTAAAACTAAATTTAATTTAAAACCCAATTCAAAATCCAATGTATTAGATGATTGTTGTTGTAATGTAACATGCTTTCATATTTTTTACCAAGGACTTGAAATAAATTATGACCAAAAAAATAAATCACTTGATCAAATTGGTAAAAATAAAATAATTGAAATAGTCAAAATTATTGAAAAACTTGAATTTAATTATTTAAGTAATGTTATAATTGTGAACACAATTTATAAAATACTGGAGGAGATGAAAACTTTTCCTTATGTTGAAATATTTCCAGTAATAATTGAAATGTTAAATGATGATGATATAAAATTTCACCAGATTTACATCATATTAAAGATTTTAGAATCTATATTGAATAGTAATAAAGTCTTATTATGTATTCCCTTGAATAATATATGTAGTAAAATCATGAATGTTTTGTTTAAAATATATTTTAAACATTTCATTTTTCAAGACTTTATTTTACACATTTTTAAATTGTTTTTACAAAATAAAATTAAAGGGTTTAATAAAGAACAAATTATAAAATATTTACTTAAAATAGTGGAATTGGAAGGGAAAAGTGTTTTATTTTATTATAGTGTATTGAAAATTTTTGAAGGATTAACTCCTTCAAATTTACCTCTAAAAAATGAAATATATGAAAAAATAAAGATAAAAATTCAAAATTCTATTGCAAAAACGGAATTTGAGATAAAAATAAAGCAAAATATGTAAAAATAATAGACTTTTGTTCATTTTTTTTTTTTATAAAATATTACACAACTTTTTATTTGGATTTTCTTTACATAAATCATAATATTTATGTTTATTACCACAAACAAACATATATCTTTGCTTCGATTTATTATATACTCTTTTAAGATACCCATTGTAAAGTTTGAATTTTCTAAAATCCTTAAAATTAAAACTCCAGTTTAATACTCGTTTAAATCCTTTAATATATTTTTTTTTTGGATACACACGTTCTGTTATTTCTCCATTCTTTTTCCTAAATTTGCTCTTAAATAATGTCTTTTTGTTTTTTTTAATGTTAGAAATAAAAATTGGATAATATTTTTGAACCCAATCAATTAATTGTTTTTTTTCTTTGAGGAAATTTATATAACAAATTTCACATTTACGATTCATTATTACGATATCGTTATCCAAAATCTCCTTAAATCTTTTACACGTTAATGGTATATTTAACCATAATGTTTCATTATCACTAAATTCGAAAATTAATGACATAACCAAATTAGGAAGAAATCCAATTATTAATATTTTTCTTTTCTTAAAATTCATCGACTTTTGTTCATTTTATTTTTTAGGAAAAATCTATTTTTAGACCGGAAATCGGAAATTAAAATAAAATTGAATAAATAGTTGAAATTGTTAATTTTGGATTATTTAATATTCTCACTATGTTATTTAATACTTTATTTACATAAAATTTAGATTATTACAATTTAATATATTCATTCTGCGATAACAAATAACAACCCCCATATGTAATAACAATTATAAATATAAGTATAATAACAATACAAGCAATTCCACAAGTTAAAAAACCAGCAAAAATTAATTCGTTAAATTTAGTTTCAATATAAAAATTAGCAATTATTTGTTTTTGTGTAGTGTTATTTATAATCTCAAAAATAAAATAATCGGTTTTAAAACACCGCATTGAGCAAGTAAAAATGGCTGTAAGATCATGACAAATTGTTCTCTGAATATCCCCATTTTTATCCATTTGATATACACTAAATAAAGCCCGAATATCACTCTTAGATTCTACAAAAAATTCAAAAAATGGAGAAACTGAAAAATTCTTTGAAAATGATTTATTTATAATAACAAAATCATAACAATAATAGACATTAAATAACAATAGTAATAATAGATAAATTATCATTTCATATCCAATTTTTTTTTGATTTAAATTATAAAAAAAAAAAAGAAGAAAAAAGAAAAATTCTTTTTATTATATTAAGCCTACATTTTTAGTTATGGGGCTTACAGGAGTTTTATTTTGAATTATACAATAACCTAAAAACACAACCCCAATCACTGCAATAATAACAGCTATAGGTATAACTATAGCAAGAACAAGGAAATTTGTAATTGATTCTGGTAATGATACAAGAATAACATTATGATCAAAAATATCCCCTACATCATCTCCATCAATAATCCTTCTAGCTGATGCAACTTCTGTGCAAACGCCAACAGCATATTCTCTTCTCCATACAGTATCATCATTACACAATGAACTACTATATTTAATTACCCAAAAATGAGTTCTGTTATTAAAAAACTTCATCCAATATGTATTATTTACTCCATAATCAAAATTTAAACACATATTTGGTATTAACCACATTTCTGTTATTAAATTTCTTGTTGCTGTAACAACATTACATCCGTCATATACACCTTCATCATAAAATTGTACATGAATCCAACTTGATGGTGCGCGATACATACATCTTCCTTTCCGGCTTACTCCCTCCTCATTAACACATTCATGAATTGCTGTATAAGTTGTTGTATTTGGTTCAATTGTCGTTGGACAATCCTCACTATTTATCCATGTTTCTAATGTGACATTATGTATAGTTGCCCCACCATATACATCTGTTGCAGTACAAGCGGATTCATATGAGTTTGTATTATTTCCAACAACCCAATTCACGCAACCATCAACTCCAGATTTATCCGCTACCTGATAATCATATGTTGAAATCCCAAACATGTCAGAACTTGAGCAATTGTTCCCAGCATAAAGAACGTTTATTATATTGATTGAACCAACCAAATAATAAAATAAAAATAAAATTAATAATTGTGGTAAAAGTTTCATATTGTTTTTTTTTTATAATAAAAAAAAAGCGAGTAACTCAATAAATTCTTTATCTTTATTAAATATTAAATAATAATTATTTTAATAATTTTTTTTATATTTTTTAAAAAATCGGAAATACAATAAAAAAAAAAAAAAAAAGAAATGAAAATAAATTTTCATTGGGTTACTAAAGACAATTTCGACGAACAATTAGAACAATTTAAAGATCATCATAAGATATGTAATTTTATTAGTATCGATACCGAATTTAGTGGTCTTGGTTTTAATAAAATTAATCAATCAAAACGTTTAGATCCTATTGATTTGTTGTATAAAAAATTTCGTATTATTGCAAAAACCTTCCAAATTTTTCAATTTGGTGTTACATTATATAACGAATCCAGTGATCAAATTAATGTTTATACCTTTGTATTATTTAATCATGATGAAGAAATTCCATCGTTATACTCAAACAAAACGTTAAAATTTTTACGTCAAAATAATCTTGATTTCAATGAAATTATTGATAAAGGGATTGATTATAAACAAATTATGAAAATTCAATTAAAACTTGAAAAAAGGACTGAAGAAAATCAAAAAAAGATTATTGTCAATTCAGACAGTCCATCTGCTAAAAAACAATATATTTCAAACATTGATCAAATAATAAAACTGTTTCTTTTAAACAAAAACATTAATTATTATGACATTAAAACTGAAAATGCGTTCTATAGAAAACTAATTTATGATAACTTTGATAAATGTAGTGATGTTATAATAACCCCGTGGAGTTATGGTTATAATGATTCAAATAAATATGTTAGAATTTGGAAATCTAAACCAGCGACTGGTGAATGTGATATCTTAAAACAAATTGAGTGTCAAAAAATGGGGTTTTCACAAGTTATAGATATCATTTTAAGGACTAAAGATATTAATGTGTCAACGAAAGATCCAAAAATAATTATTCATAATGGTCTTATAGATTTATGTTTTATTGTTCAAAAATTTGTTGCTGATTTACCAAAAACTTTTAATGAATTCAAAGACATTTTTAAACCACTTTGTAAATTTTATGATACTAAACATATTGCTGTTAATAAATTGAACAAGCCCAGACGACTTAATTTAGAAATGGTATTTAATGAAATTATGTTGGATTGTGAAAATCTTTTATCGCTTGGGAAAAATGGAGAGATATTAGGAAAAAGAATTCTTAATATAAAAATGGAGATTGAAAGATACCAACAAGAAATGGAAAAATCAGGGAAAGTAACAAAAAATTCTTCACATTCTGCTGGGTTTGATAGTCTAATGACTTTATGTGTTCACCTTTATTATATTGACAAGGTTATTAATTCGGATGAAAATAAAAGAAAAGCTTTTATTGAAAATGGATATTCTGATATTAACACAATAAATAAATTTGGGGGTTCTTATGTAACAGATCATGATAATAAAAAACTTAATGTGGTTGGTCTTATTATTAAAAAAATTAAAGATAAAAAAAGGGATATTATGAAAGAATTTAATAAGTTTGGTTATTTTATAAAGATTATTGATGTTTCGGATAACATGGCTTACTGTAAATTATTGAGATTAAATTCAGAAAACAAAGATCCTGTTGATTTTTGGAGTGAAATGGCATGGGATGAACCCGTACACGTTGTTCCGAATTATGTAATAAAGTACGAATTGTTTATTAATGAAGTAGAGAAATTATTGTATAAATTACAATAAAATTTGCTATAATTCTAAATTTCATTTTTTTTTTACTGATTCTTTTCCTATTTCCGATCTAAAAATAGAATTTGAATTTCAATTAAGAAAAGTTTTTTTTTTACATTGCAAATTTCCGATAAAAAACATAAAAAAAGGAAAAAAAAAAGGAAAACCTTTGAAAATGAACAATATTGATTTTGATGATGATGATAATAAAAAATACAATTTTTATTTTCAAGAATACGATGATACCAACCAAGATATCTTAAATTTATTTGAAAACGATTCAGAACTATCAAATAAAAACAACCAATATATCTTTAGTTTTTTAGAGAATTATTCTGAAACACCCGACAATGATTTAATAAATTTAGACAAACACGAAATTAATAATAATTCCGAAGATAAGGAATTAACCCTTGAAAAATTTATTCCTATTAATTCCATAAAAACTGACGATAATAACTTTTTAGAAACTAATTTAAAATTGAATATTTTTCCTCCTCCAACAAGACCATATTATTTATTTAATAATACTCCTCCACCTCCCCCTTCAGAAAATAACCCAAATTATCCAGTTTACCAGAGAAATAATTTAAGACAAGGAAATGTAAATACTAGAACAATGCCGTATTATAATATTCCTCCTCCAATGCCTAATTATTTATTTAATAATATTCCTCCTCCTTCAGAAAATAAACCAAATTATTCAGTTTATCAGAGAAATAATTTAAGACAAGGATATGTAAATACTAGAACAATGCCGTATTATAATACTCCTTCTCCTCATTCAGAAAATAAACCAAATTATTCAGTTTGCAAGGAAAAACATCAAGAAGAAAATAAATTAAAAATTTCAACTTCAAGAATGGAACAACTTGTAATTGAGAGAGAACTTAGTAAAAAATCAGTAGCTGATTCACCTCAGAGTATTAAAATCTTATTTAAACCAAATAGAAAAAGGGGATGCCAGTTTTCAGAAGATTTACCAAGCTCTATAACCTCTCGCCCATATTGGTATAGAATGGCTGTTGTGGTTCCACTTGCTATTAACCCTATAAAGATTAAATTGTTTTTAGTTGAGGTTGAAGAAAAGATGAAAAATAGAAAGCTGTGTAAAAAAGATATTGGATTTATTAAAAATGGAATAAATTTTAAAGAAACTGAAATGTCTTTACCAATTCAGAAATTATTTAGAAATGATCTTAGGATTGGTAATAAGATAATATGGATATTGTTTCAGTTCAAAAACTCTGGGTTGTACCTTGTTGAACATCTTGGAAATAAAATAAAGCTTTGCGTCGAAGATGAACTTACGAATACAATTTTATTTGAGAAATACTTTGAGGATAATATTTGCCGAAAGAGAAAAATCATTGAGAATGACTTCTGGGACGAATGCATTGATATAGAAGAAAGAAAGAAAAGAAAAAGAGATGCAAATTGTAAATCAGACGATGAATATCATCCCCCAAAACGAATAAAGTATTAAATATATTGTAAATATAATTAATCTCTCCTTTTTTTTTATATCACCCCCAGTTTAAAATTTTTAAATCAAAATGAAAAAATTAACTGTTATAAAAATTTTGATTGTTTATTTTGTGTCAATTATTTTTGTTATTATAATTTTAATTCTAAAACTAGAAACTCAATCCAAATTAACTTTTGAAAATTGCTTATTAAATAACTGCGTATTAAATTACTGTTTTACTGGTAATGTCTCATTAAGTTCAAACGATTTAAGTTGGAGTTGTATGAAATGCGAGTTTAAATGTACCCCAACATATATATTATTAAAATATGCAGTTTTGTGGTTATTAGCTGATGTCGTGCCATTTGCTGAACAATTAATAAGATTTTATTTAGATATATTAAAATTAATGATTATGTACTTTTATATATTGTTAGAGTGGATAATTGCTAATGTTTTAAGGAGTGTATGTAATGTAATTACAAAAATAAAATAAATTTAAATTTATTTTTACAAATTTTTTTATATTTACCCCATCCAATTTTTTAACAACTTAAAAAAAAATGGAAAAGAAAATTCAATTATATAAAATACCAAAAATAATAAGTAAAATAAAAAAAGAATTAATAAATTCTGAAATTCGGGCTATTTACAAAAAATATGAGAATGTTCATATTGATGATTATCTAGGTGCTAAATATGATTTCATAATTATGAGTGAAATTGAACAAGAATTAAATAAAAATTTTTTGAATGCCCCCTTGGAGTTCTTCCTAAAACCAAAAAAAACAAAAATGGAAATCATGTTTTTAGGTACCAACGCTTCAATTCCAGGGAAGAATAGGAACACATCTGCAACACTTTTAAAGTCAGGAAAGGAGTTAGTTTTGGTTGATTGTGGTGAAGGAACTGTAAATCAATTTCTTAAGATTAATAAATCACGTCAAAAAAAAGGGTGGAAAATGAGTAAGTTAAAGGTGATTTTGATAACTCATTTACACCATGATCATGTGGGTGGATTGGTTGGTTTATTGAAGATGATTAACCAACGTAAGATGATTAATCATAATCTTATGATTATTGGCCCCTGTGGTATAGATAATTATGTGAATTATCAATTAAAGGTCTTGGATATAAAACTGGACTTTAAATATGATTTACACCCTCTTTACAAAGGAATTACATTGAACTTCAAACAATTATTATATAATATACCAATGATTCGATGCTTTGAAGTAAATCACACTATACTCTGTTTTTCTTATATGTTTTTAAATGAAGAAGACCAATGTGTTATTATTTTTGGAGATACAAATAAAGCTGAAAAGTTGATATTCTTTGAAGATTATGAACAAAAAATTGATTGTGTCGTGCATGAATGTACACTTGATGATTCAAAAAGGGAAGTTGCTCTTAAGAAATTTCATTCTACTCCATCCATGGTATATGATTTATGTAAGCATATTAAACCTGAAAAATTGATAATAACGCATTTTTCGAATAGGTATAAAGAAGACGAGATATTGGGGTTAAAAGATGCAATAGTTGAACATGGTTTTAAAAATGTTGATATCGCTGAAGATTTTAAATTGGTTAAAATATAAAGTTTATTTTTTTAATAAAAAATCATTGTTTTCTTTAATACAAAAGTTAATAACCTCATTAATTTCTCCTGGTAAAATAGTCCTGCAATCTTTATTTTTTGAAACCATTAAATTCTTTGTTTTTTCCACAATCATTCCAATATACTCTTTTAAAATCTTTTTTAAATATTTAATGTTTTCATCGCTAATATTACATTCTCCATTGGTTTTTTTGATTAAATATTTGATATGTCCAGTTTTAAGTTTTGATCGTCTAAAAACACCATGTCTTTTGAACTCTATTGGGATTTTGGGTAAAATCTTTAATTAATAATTTTTTGGTTTTTATTTCATCAATAATTTTGTCTGTTTTATTTTTCTTTGATGGATTATCTAAAACGTGTTCTCTCTTTCTTTTCATTTTTTTTTTAACCACCCCAGTTTCCGATCTAAAAAAAATAGAATTCCGATTTCCGATCTAAAAAAAAATAGAATTCCGATTTCCAATCTAAAAAAAAAATGAGAACGATGTTATTTTTTATTGTGATTGGATTATTAATTATTAATTTCAAGTGTGAAGATGATATAATAATTAATCTTGATTTAAGTCAATGTATGGAGACGTATAATACACCTATATTTAATAATAAACTTAAACCAGAAGAAAGTTTTAAAAAATGTATGGATTATTTTGAGACTACTTTAAAATTATATTTTAAAGTTATGATATTGAATCCACGAAAGAATCCATTTGATATAATAATTGAGGTCAAGTTAGGTAAATGTATAAATGTAGACATGTTTGATGAATATAAAGTTAGATCGGGGGAAATGACTAAAAACCATATGGATTATATTGCAAACAATTTAACCTCAATTTTAAAATATATAGAACAAAAATTTTTTATTTTATTTGATGTAAAACTTAGGTTTATTTTAAATAAATGTATGATGGAACATTGCGATAAAGTTGACCAATTTGAAGGATTAAAAACCTGCACAGAGTATTATGAAATCATTTTAGAATCAATTGTTAAATATATTGATACGAAAATTATCCCTAGTTGAAGATAATATATTTTTAAATCTATAACACTGAAATACAAAAAAAATTTAAAGAAATAATATTTATGATTTTTTTTCCGATTTCCAATCTAAAAATAGAATTTCCGATTTCCAATCTAAAAATAGAATTTCCGATTTCCGATCTAAAAAAAAAATGAGAATGATGTTATTTTTTATTGTGATTGGATTATTAATTATTAATTTTAAGTGTGAAGAATTCAAGGATAAAAAAGAAGAAAATAAAGAGTGTTTAATTAATGAGTATAAAACATTCAACTTCGTAAGAGATGTTAGGTTAGCAAAAGGGGTTGATTTAGATGAATGTAGAGAGATATACAATGAAATCATGTTTAGGGAATATGGTATTAAAGTTAAACCAGAAGAAAGCTTAGAAAAATGTATAGAATATTTTGTATCCCTCGCTGAAGATTTTGTTATTGAAATGAAATAATATTTATGATTTTTTATAACATACTTCAACAACTGTACACATTTTATCCCATTCTTCTTTAATAACTTTAGATATTTCTTCAGCAGTTTTGAACTGAAAATAATTTACCTTTATTACTGGAATTACTTTAGCAATCTCCGTAATAAATTCTTCATAACAAACATGTAACCTTTGTAAATATTTTAAAGGAATCTTGGATTCACATGATCTTGATCTCAATTTTAATCTAGCTAAACTCTCCTCTGGTGATATATCTAAGTGAATAATTAAGTTTGGTTTCTTCATAAAATTTGACATATTATCAAATAACTCTATATATGTCCTATAATCTCTTTCACTCATACTACCATCATCTCTCAACATTTTACAAAAAACTGAATCCTCATAAATAGTTCTATCTTGTATTCCTCCTTTTCCTAACCATACAACTTGCTGCTGATGTTTAAATCTGTTATTTAAAAGGTAGACTTGCAACGGGAAAGCATATTTTTTAGGATCTTTGTAAAAATCGGCGAGATATTCATTGTTAATAACGTCTTCCAAATAAACTGGGAGTTTCATAACCTTTCCAAGTTCTTTACATAACGTTGTTTTTCCAGCGGCGATCATACCGCTAATTCCAATAAAAAGATTGTTTTTATTATTTGACAGCATTTTTTTTTTTTTTAAAAAAAAAACTTACGAATATTTTAAAAAAAAAATTTTTATAAATGTTTTTAACAACAAAAAATTTTATTTTTAACAAAAATTGACAAATCATAACAGCTTTAACATTTTTCAAATACCCAAGCCAATGAACCATCTTTACAACCACCCAAGGATACCGACTCAACTGTTACATTAAATGGAAAGTTTCTTAAAACACATAAAAATTTAATTTCTCTTTTATTAATTCTTTCTATTGAATCAATTTCAATTTTAATATCTACTTTTTGAACTTCTTCCATAATTTCATAATTACTATATTTTGTGTGTAAAGAATTATATTTTTTAAGCTCTTTAAATATTAACTCTGATTTAACCACGTCTGCTCTAATAACTATAATAATTTTTTGGATACCAATTTTTTGGTTATTAAATTTTTCAACTAAAAACTTTTTAATGTATGCCATTTAATTTTTTTTTTTTTTTTTATTAATTCTTTTTTTTTCTTAGAAAAAAAAAAGACTTTATTTTTGTTTTTAATATTTAATGGCTTCCCCTCCAGGATACGTTAGAATAATATTAATAGGTCTGTGGATAATTTTAGCCATAACGGCCGCGTTTTTATTATATTATGGAACTAAAGATGTTCAATCACAACTAGAATTTTTAAATGACTTATTATTAGAACCTCCAACTTGTATTCTTCAAACTGATTGTATTCATGGCATATGTTTTGCTGGTCAATGTTTTTGTGATATTGAATATACAGGTGAAGATTGTAATACAACAGCTTTTATTTGTTCAACTGAAAACGATCCAGAAATTTGTAATAATGGTGTGTGTTATCTTGGTAAATGTATTTGTGAGATTGGATGGCAGGGTGATTTTTGTAATATAACAGCTGATTTATGTATATCATCTAACGATAGTGGAATTGTATGCTTTGAAGATGCATGTTGTAATTATCCAAATGGAGAATGTTGGTTTGGTAAATGTATATGTACTGATGGGTGGTATGGTGAACTTTGTGAATTTCATTCATGTTTAAACGAAACTCAATTTAATAATTGCACTCTCGATTCAGAGTGTAAGCATGGTTTAATAGATAGTGGAGATTGTTATGAGGGAAGGTGTTTTTGTTTACCAAATTATATTGGTTTTAATTGTCAATTACAACGAAGAGATTTATCGTTTTGTGATGAGGCCAGTGATTGTTTAAATGGAGGAGAATGTCATGATAATTCTCAAGGTAATGGTGAGTGTTATTGTTTATCTACAACCACTGGCTATAACTGTGAGAGTTAAAAGAGGGAAATTTTTATAATTACTGGTGAATTCACAGAAATTATCAAGGATTAATTAATAAATTGGTCAAAAAAAATTGAAATTAAGAATTTTTGATTTAGTAATTTATTCAATAATTTATTCAATAATTTTGAAACTTTATTTAACAATAACTAATTTATTATCACCAATGGAAAAATCCTATAAAAATTATATGTTTTATCATTTTGTTTCTCCTTGTATTTAATCAAAGTAGCTTTGAACTTAAGAAAATTCACCATATTTAAAAATTCTTCCTCCCTTACATAATCTACACAAACAATACAATTCTCACTCAGAAATTTAAACAAAGTCAAAGCAATTTTAGCCTTTTTAAATGAATTCAACAAAATATTTCTATTATTCAATAAATCCACCTTTTTTGACTCAAAACTTAAAATATCTCTCTTAAACTTGGTATTTTCCAACTTTAACTTTTCGTTTTCTTTTCTCAACTTCAACATTTCATCAGAATTAAAAACATCCATTGAATTTATAGTTTTTTGGCGTTTATTCGGCTTATTATCCGAAATGACATATTTTCGTTTTCGTTTTCGTTTTTTTATCGGTTTTGTCGTCATTTCAATATCCTTTAACAAAGGGTTCGATTTTATTTTTTCCTCTTCAGAGTTTTCTGGGTTGTTCCGAGTAAGTGTTAGTGGTGGTATAACACATCTAGTCCTTGAGTGACCTATCCTTGACTTCTTACAGATGGGACAAAATCTGACTTGCTTAATTGATCTAGCTTTTTCTTCATCATCTGACTCTACAACACTTCTCATTCTTCTTCTAATCGGTTTTTCTGGTGGAGGTGGAGGTGGAGGTTGAGTAGATTGTCTTAAGTGAGTCTCTAAATGTGGAAATTGACCTGAAAAAGGTATCGGTATAACAGTTTGATAATTCATGTATATACTTGGAGTTTTTGATGATGTGATTTTACTCCCTGGAAATATCGGATGTTGTATAATTCTAATCGAATTCTTCTTATTGAGATTGTGATTGTTATTAAAGTTCGACATTTCAAATTTTTTTTTATGTTCGTCCAGGTTCCGATTTCCAATCTAAAAATAGATTTTTTTTTTCCTAAATTCCTATTATGGAAAAAAAAAAAAAAATCTATTTTTAGGTGCACTCAAATTAAATTTTCCTGATTGCATTTTACCGTTAGATCATGGTTTTGACCGTTATTTTTAAACGCGTCCTAGTTAAATTTTCTAAAACACATTTCATTCTTAGAATGGTGTTTTGATCCATATTTTTTTCAAAAGTTGAATTTGAAGTTTGGCGCCAAACTCCAGAAAATTTTTAAAATTTTAATTTTTACTAGGAATTCGCGTACACGGTACCAAAATCGGCCTATGAATCGGCCA